>Ga0247755_1000002_pt1 | contig 243542 bp, 253 predicted proteins | sample UWRJL096311B4_FD_180948 | JGI IMG/M metagenome (GOLD analysis project Ga0247755, IMG submission 180948) | Plant litter microbial communities from Arlington Agricultural Research Station in Wisconsin, United States - UWRJ-L096-311B-4 | ecosystem: Environmental > Terrestrial > Plant litter >... | reverse complement strand
GGATCGGCGACGTCTTCTCCCGCAGCCTGGCGATCGCCAACCTCGCCTGGGCTCAGCTGGCGGCCGAGGAATACCAGGAGGCACTCGACTCGATCGAGGAAGCCGACCGCACCTACCGCGAGGCGATGAAGATCGGCGGCGAGATGGAGGCGTGGCGTTCGCAATTGCGAGCCCGTGCCCTGGCCGGCGTCGGCCGCATCGAAGAGTCGCTCGCCGAGGCGGAATGGGCGGTCAAGACCTCCGAAGAACGCGGGCTCCACTGGTCGTTGCCGATCGCCCTGCTGGCGCTCGGTCGGGCCCGCCACGCGGCCGGGCGTGAGGACGCCGTCGAGGCGCTCGAGGAAGCGCGCCGGGTGGCAGTCGAGACCAACGCCCTCACCTGTCTGCTCGACATCGAAGCGCAGCGGGAGCTGGTTACCGCCGGTTAACCGCGGCGCTCCAGCTCGGCGACCATCAGCTTCGTGTGCAGCGCGCCGATCAGGTCCTTGAGCGGCTCCGCCCCCGCTTCCAGCATCGCCACCACGCGATCGGTCGAGACCTCGCCGGCGAGGCGCTCCATCACCACGTCGACCTCCTGGCGGACCAGCTCTTCGAGCGCGGCTTTGTAGCGCAGGGTGTCGTAGACGGTGAAGCCGATTTGCTCGTCGTAACCGCCGGCGCGGAAGCGGCTGATCGCCTCGATGATCGTCACGTCGGAGGGGGAGTAGCCGCGGCTGTTGGGGGTCAGGACCTCGAGCTCGGCGAGCCGGTCGAGCACCTCCTTCGGCACCCCGTAGCGCTTGCGGACCTCGGCGGCGCTGGTGCGGGAACGCTCCCTGGCGTCGAGCACGTCCTTGATCGCCTTCAGCGGTAGGAAGCGCTCCTCCTGCAGGCGCTTGATCAGCTTGATCCTGTCGACGAACTCGGGGGGGTAGTAGGCCATGTTGCGGCTGGTCTTGACCGGCTCCGGCAGCAGGCCCTCGCGCAGGTAGTGCTTGATCGTCGGCGCCGGCACGCCGGAGGCCTCGGCCAGCTCGCGCATGCGGAGCAGGCCGTCGTTCTGTTGGGTATCTGGGGTGCCGGCGGCGCTGTCGGCGCTCATGCGCGGAACTCCCCCTGCTGCTCGGCAGTGGGACCGGCGGCCGCGCCCGACTCCTTCATCGCCGCGATCTCCTCAGCCGAGTAGCCGGCCTCGGCTAGCACCTCGTCGGTGTGCTCGCCGAAGGCGGGCGCCGGCCGGGTCGGGTCAGCGGGGGTGCGGGACAGCTTCACCGGGTTACCGAGCTGGCGGACCGTGCCCAGCTCGGGCTGCTCGAGCTCGACGACCATCCCCCGCGCCCGGACCAGCTCCGAGTCGAGCGCCTCGTCGAGGTCGAGGACCGGCTCGATGCAGCAGTCGTGCTCGTCGTTGAAGACGAGCCACTCGTCGCGCGTGCGGGAGCGGAAGACCGCGGCGACCTCGGCCCAGGCCTCCGAGCCCGGCGCCTCGAACTGTTTCTCGATCAGGTCGGGGCGATCGACGCCGTCGCAGAAGGCGGCCCAGAACTTCGGCTCCAGCGCCCCGCAGGTGACCCAGCCGTCGCTGGCCTCGTAGGGCAGGTAACAGATAAGTCCACCCGCGAGTTGCTGCTCGCCGCGCCGCGGCACCTCCTTGTCGCAGAAGTAGCGGCCGGCGACCATCGCCAGCCATGAGAGGGCGCCGTCGGCCATCGAGATGTCGACCATCTGCCCCTCGCCGGAGCGCTGGCGCTCGTGCAGCGCCGCCATCACCCCGAAGGCGGCCATCAGGGCGCCGCCGCCAAGGTCGGCGATCTGGCCCGCCGACTGGACCGGCGGACCGTCCTTGGCGCCGGTCAGGCCGAGCAGGCCGACGAGGCCCAGGTAGTTCATGTCGTGGCCCGCGCGCTGCTCGTAAGGACCGTCCTGGCCGTAGCCGGTGATCGCGCAGAAGACGACACCGGGGTTGGCCTCGCGCATCCGCTCATAGCCGACCCCGAGCCGGTCGAGGACGCCGGGGCGGAAGCCGTCGAGGACGACGTCGTAGCCGGCGACCAGCCGCAGCAGCGCCTCCTTCCCGGCCTCGTTCTTGAGGTCGAGACGGACAGAGCGCTTGCCGCGGTTGAGCGAGAGGTAGAGCGAGGAGCGGGTGCCGAGCGACTGCTGCTCGTCGCCCCCGTAGTAGGGCGGCGCCCAGCGGATGTAGTCGCCCATGCCGGTGTCCTCGACCTTCAGCACCTCGGCGCCGAGGTCGGCGAGCAGCAGCGAGCAGAAGCCGCCCGGCAGCAGCCGGGTCAGGTCGAGGACCTTGACGTCGCTAAGCGGTAGAGCGCTCACGCCTGGGGACCCCCAGCAGCTCGCGGGCCTCGGCGACGCTGGCGGGGCGGCGGCCGATGTCTTCGGCCATCTGCCGCGCCTTGGCGATCAGCTCGCCGTTGGACTTGCACATCTCGCCGTTCGGCAGGTAGAGGTTGTCCTCGACCCCGGCGCGGACGTTGCCGCCGAGGATCAGCGAGGAGGCGAGCAGCTTCCACTGGTCGCGGGAGATGCCGATCACCTGCCACTGGTTCGGCCCCTCCGGGCCGCCGGGGATCTGGTCCGACATCAGGGTCACGTTGCGCGGGGTCGGCCGGATGCCGCCGGTCACCCCCATCACCAGCGAGATCTGCAGCGGCGGCTCCAGCAGCCCCATGTCGACCAGCGGGTCGAGGTTGGCGACGTGGCCGGAGTCGAAGCACTCGTGCTCGGGCTTTACCCCGATCTCTTTCATCGCGGTGAGGAACTCGATGATCGTGTCGAAGCTGTTCTCGAAGACGGCTTTGAAGACGAAGTCCTTGCGTCGCCGCGAGTACTTCGCGTAGTTCATCGAGCTCATGTTCAGCGCCGCGACGTCGGGGCGACAGGCGCGCAGGTACTCGATCCGCTTCTCGATCGGGATCCCGATCGCCCCGGTCGAGTAATTGACGATCACGTCGCCGACCTCGGCCAGGATCGCCTCGGTGATCGCCTGAAAGTCCTCGACCTCATACGACGGCGTGCCGTCGGGTTTGCGGGCGTGGATGTGGATCTGCGAGGCGCCCTCGTCAACCGCGCGCCGCGCCTCTGCCGCGTACTCCTCGGGCGTGTAGGGGATCGCCGGGCACTGGTCGCGGTTGGCGATCACGCCGCTGATCGAGCAGCTGATGATCACCGGATCGTCGAAAGAGCTCATCTCGTCCTCCTCAGACCGGCATGACGCCGTGTCGTTTCTTCGGCTTCTCGACGTGCTTGTTGCGCGCCATCTTCAGCGCCTTGGCGATCGTCGACCGCGTCTCGCGCGGGTCGATGATGTCGTCGATCACTGCGTTGCCGGCGGCGATGAAGGGGTCGATCTGCTGGCGCACCGCGTTCAGCATCGCCTCTTTGGTCGCCTCCGGATCGTCGGAGGCCTCGATCGCCGAGCGGCCGATGATGTTGACCGCGCCCTCGGCGCCCATCACCGAGATCTCGGCCCCGGGCCAGGCGACGATCAAGTCTGGCTCATACGCCTTGCCGCACATCACGTAGTAGCCGGCCCCGTAGGCCTTGCGGACCACGACGGTGACCTTCGGCACCGTGGCGCGGCTGACCGCGTAGAGCATCTTCGCCCCGTGGCGGATGATCCCGGCGTGCTCGACTTTCGAGCCGACCATGAAGCCGGGAACGTCCTGGAGGAAGACGAGCGGGATGTTGAAGGCGTCGCAGAGGTTGATGAAGCGGGCGGCCTTGTCGGCGGAGTCGTTATCGAGGGTGCCGGCCAGCTGCTTGGGCTGGTTGGCGACGATCCCCGCCGGCTGACCCCCGAAGCGGGCGAAGCAGGTGATCACGTTCTTGGCGAACTTCGGCTTCAGGTCGAACCAGTCGCCGTCGTCGACGATCTCGCGGATCACGTCGTACATGTCGTACGGCTGCCGCGGCGACTCCGGCACGATCTCCATCAGCTTCTCGGAGGCCCGGTCGATCGGATCGCTGACGTCGACGACCGGCGGCCGCTCCTCGCAGTTTCCCGGGAAGTAGGAGAGGTACTTGCGGACGGCGGCGATGCACTCCTCGTCGTCCTTCACCTCCAGGTCCCCCACCCCCGATTTGCGGCAGTGGACCTTGGCGCCGCCGAGGTCCTCCATAGAGATCTCCTCGCCGGTCACGGCTTTGGTCAGGTGCGGGCCGGCGAGCGCCATCGCCCCCTGGCCGGAGACCATCGGCACGAAGTCCGAGAGCGCCGGGATGTAGGCGGTGCCGGCGGCGCACGGGCCCATCATCGCGGCCACCATCGGGATCACGCCCGACATTTCGACCTCCTCGCGGAAGAGGTGGCCGGAGCCGGCGAAGAGCGAACCTGCCGCCTCCTGAATGCGGGCGCCGGCGCTGTCTAGCAGCCAGATGAAGGGCATCCGCTTCTGCAGCGCCATCTCTCGCAGGCGGGTGACCTTCAGCTCGCCGGTCATCCCCATCGAGCCGGCCATCACGGTGAAGTCGTAGGCGGCGATGCAGGTCGCGCGGCCGTCGACGTCGCCCCAGCCGGTGACGACGCCGTCGGCGGGCGCCTCGACCCCGTCCATCGCCCGCTGGGCGAAGTGCGGGCGGCCGTGGATCCCCATCTCGACGAAGGTCCCCTCGTCGACCAGCAGGTCGATCCGCTCCCGCGCGGTGAGCTTGCCGCGGTCGTGCTGCTTGGCGATCTTCTCCTCGCCGCCGCCGAGCTTCGCCTTGGCGCGCCGCTCGTGCAGCTGCTCGGTCAGGTCGGCCAGCGGGGCGGTGCCCGGCAGCAGGTTCGGAGATTTCTCCTCGGTCGCCACTAGCGTCCTTTCCACTGCGGGTCGCGTTTCTCGAAGAAGGCGGTGACCCCCTCGACGATGTCCTCGGTCGTGAAGGTGAGCGAGAGCTGGGAGCGGAGGAACTCGAGCGCGTCGTCGAGCGCCATGTCCTGCTGGCGGTACATCGCGTCGTGGCCGAGCCGCATCAGCACCGGGCTCTTCGAGGCGAGCTTGGCCGCCCACTCGCCAACCGCGCCCTCGAACTCGCCCGCCGGGACCACCTTGTTGGCGAGCCCGTACTCGACCGCCTGCTCCGCCGAGAGCCGCTCGCCCAGCAGCATCATCTCGTTGACCTTCTTGCGCGGGACGTTGCGGTAGATGATCGACATGATCATGTAGGGGAAGGCGCCGACGTTGATCTCGGGAGTGCCGAAGGTCGCCCCCTCCTTGGCGACCACCAAGTCGCAGGAGAGGGCGAGGCCCATCCCTCCCGCCAGCACGTGGCCGTTGGCGGCGCAGAGCGAGGGCTTGCCGAGCCGCGGCATCAGCCGGAAAAATTCAAGGAAAAGATCAGAAGCAAAATGTTTTGAAACAAGGGAGACATCGGCAGCGAAACCGCCGAGATCTGCCCCCGCGCAGAAGACCTGGTCGCCCGAGCCGGTAAGGACGACGGCGCGCACCTCGTCGGAGGCTTTGGCCAGCTTCATCGCCTCGACCAGCTCGCTCAGCATCTGGCCGGAGAGCATGTTGCGCTTCTCCGGATCGTTCAGCGTCACCGTGGCGACGCCGTCCGCAACCTCGTAGGCGACCTTCTCGCCGTGCCAATCTCCCTGGGTCATCCGGCGAGGGACCATAGCAGTGCTGAAAGTGGGAAGTGCTACTGTCCACTTCGCATCTAAGGGAACGACCAGAGGAGAGAGACCAGTGGCGACCGCAACCAACGGCTCCAGCGTCATCAAGCCCGACCACGCAGCCGGGCGCAAGCACTTCATCTTCAGCCAGGAGCACGAAGACCTGCGCGAGTCGATGGAGTCGTGGGTGAAAAAGGAGATGTGGCCGCACCGCAACGAATGGGAGGACACCTACTGGCCGACCGAGAAGATGAAGCGGGCGGGCGAGCTCGGCTTCCTCGGCCTCTGCTTTCCCGAGGAGTACGGCGGCCAGGGCGGCGATTACTTCTACTCGCTGGTCCGCGCCGAGTGCATGAGCTACTCCGGCTCCGGCGGCACCAACATGGGCTTCGCGGTCCAGACCGACATGGTTCTCCCCCCGATCCACCTACTCGGCACCGAGGAGCAGAAGAAGAAGTACCTGGAACCGGGGCTGAAGGGCGAGAAGGTCGGTGCCCTCGGGATCACCGAGCCAGGCGCCGGCTCCGACGTCGCCGGGATCCGCACCACCGCGATCCGCGACGGCGACGAATACGTCATCAACGGCTCCAAGACCTTCATCACCAACGGCCCACGGGCGGACTTCATCGTGCTGGTCTGCAAGACCGACCCGAACGAGCGGCACGCCGGCATCACCCTGTTCGTCGTCGACCTGCGCGACGAGAACGGCGAGAAGGTTCCCGGCTTCACCGTCTCGGCAGAGCTGGAGAAGATGGGAATGCACGCCTCCGACACCGGCGAACTGGCCTTCGAAGACGTCCGCGTCCCGGCCGACGCCGTACTCGGCGAGGTCGGCAAGGGCTTTTACCACATCGCCTGGGAGCTCCAGGGCGAGCGGCTGGTCGCCGCCGCCGGCTCCCACGCAGGCTGCGAACGGATGATCGAGAAGACCCTCGAGTACGCGAAGGAGCGCGAAGCCTTCGGCCGCTCGATCGGCAAGTTCCAGGCGATCCGCCACAAGTTCGCCGAGATGGCGACCAAGACCGAGGCGGCGAAGCAGTTCACCTACGCGACCGCCTGGCGCTTCGGCAACGGCGAGTACCCGGTGCGGGAGATCACCATGGCCAAGCTCTTCTCCTCGCGGATCGCCTGCGAGGTCGCCGACGACTGCATTCAGATCCTCGGTGGCTACGGCTACATGAAGGAGTACGAGATCGAGCGCGCCTACCGAGACGTCCGCCTCAACCGCATCGGCGCCGGCACCGACGAGGTGATGCTCGACGTGATCGGGCGGAGCTACGGGCTGTAGGTCAGCGGGTTGCCAGCAGCGTGGCGATGACGCCGATCGATCCAACGATCGTGGACCCCCAGAGCTGGAGCATGAGCACTCGGAGTTCACGGATGTCGCGATCCATGTGCTCCAGCGATCTCTCGACGCTGTCGAACCGTTTGTCGATTCCGTCGAATCGGTCCTTCAATCGCTCGTCGGTCCACATCTTCCGCCTCATGCCCCCCACGCTACAGAGATAGGTGTCAAGAGAAATGCGTTGTCTGCAAATTTATAGCACCAACTTCGTGCCATGACTGGCACGGAGCGCGTCCGGGCCTACTACGAGTCCCTCAATACCGGCGACGCCGCCGCGGTCTCGGCGCATTTCACCGGCGACGCCACCCACTACTACACGCGTCTCGGTCCGCACGAGGGAGCGAAGGCGATCGGCGACCTCGCCGCGCTTGGCGTCTCGACGATCGACGCCCAGTGGTACGTCGAGAACCTGATCGAGGCGGACGGCGAAGTGGCGATCGAGTGGACGATGACCTGGCGCGACCCGCAGAGCGGCGAGAAGCGCCTCGACCGCGGCACCGAGTGGTTCCGCTTCCGCGACGGCAAGATCGCCGAGGTGCGCGCCTACCACCACGGCGGCAAGAAGAACCCGCAGGGAGACCTGCTCGGCTTCGACCACGAGGGCCGCGGCTACCGGATGCTCGCCGACTGGGAGGCCCCAGCCTCCAAGGAGGGCTCTCCATGACCGTGGTCAAGGACAGCGGCGCCCGCGCCACCCTGCCGCCCTTCACCGACGAGCACGAGGAGCTGCGCGAGACCGTCTCCCGCTTCGTCACGAAGGAGATCGCGCCCAACGTCGACGAGTGGGAGGCGGCGCGGGAATTCCCCCGGGAGCTGTTCTCCCGCTGCGCCGAGCTCGGCTTCCTCGGCCTCAAGTTCCCCGAGGAGCTGGGCGGCCAAGGCGGCAACCACCTGCACGACGCGGTCTGGGTCGAGGAGCTGGCCCGCTCCGGTGGCTCGGGTGGCGTCGCCGCCGGCCTCAACGCCCACGCCTCGATCGCGATGCCGCCGATCTTCAAGTTCGGCACCGAGGAGCAGAAGCAGCGCTGGCTGCCCGCCGGAATCGCCGGCGAGAAGATCGGCGCCCTCGGAATCACCGAGCCCGGCGCAGGCTCCGACGTCGCATCCCTCTCCACCACCGCCGTGCGCCACGGCGACACCTACGTCGTCAACGGCGCCAAGACCTTCATCACCAACGGCGTCCGCGCCGACTTCCTCGTCTGCGCCTGCAAGACCAGCGAGGAGGGCGGCCACGGCGGCATCTCCTTCCTCGTCCTCGAGCGCGAGATGCCCGGCTACGAGGTCAGCCGCAAGCTGGAGAAGATGGGCTGGCACTCCTCCGACACCGGCGAAATCTCCTTCAGCGACGTCGAGGTGCCCGCCGAGAACCTGCTCGGCGAGGAGAACGGCGGCTTCAAGCTGATCATGGCCAACTTCGCCTGGGAGCGGCTGCTGATGGCGATCGGCGCCGTCGGCGCGATGCAGCGCCTGATCGAGATCACCGTCGCCTACGCCCTCGAGCGCGAAGCCTTCGGCCGGCCGATCGGCAAGTTCCAGGCGATCCGCCATCAGGTGGCCGAGATGGCGACCATCGCCGAGACCAACCGCGCCCTCACCTACAACGCCCTCCGCCTCTTCCACGAAGGCCAGGACTGCATCCAGGAGGTCTCGATGGCGAAGCTCCTGAGCCAGCGCGCCGTCCTCGAGATCGCCGACCAGTCCCTCCAGATCCACGGCGGCTACGGCTACATGCGCGAGTACGGCATCGAGCGCGCCGTCCGCGACGCCCGCCTAGGCCCGATCGGCGGCGGCACCGACGAGATCATGAAAGAGATCATCGGCAAGACGATGGGGTTGTGAGGGGCAATTGCGTCCGTGACCAGACCCGACAGTTCCGAATCCCTTAGCTTGGGTTTTCCATGCCGGTCCCCGACGAGCTGATCCGTTTTACCAGCGCCCTCCCTTATGCGCTTCGGCAGGACATCGATGGTTACGTTCGCACTCTCGACGCCGCCTGGCGAGACATCTACACCGACAGCAACATCAGCCCGGAGCATGTACCTCCCGAAAGATTTCTTTTCGTAGCCGGGATCTGGCAACTATGGGGACAGGTCGATGGCCAGCGCTGGGTCGTCCACAACTCCCTCGAGGCCGCGACGAGCTTTGGCGCATCCGGAATCAGTGCCGGCGGCTTCTCGTACTCCACCAACTCCAAGGACACGAAAGAAGTCCGAGACCTCCGGGATCGGTTCCGCGCGTGGCTGGACCGAAATCAGCTCGGCTTTGTGATCCAGGCAAAAACCCCACGTGATCTCCTCTGGAGCCTCTCGGAGCAAGCACATGCCGATTGACACCAAAGAACTTGCGAAGTCCTTGCGTCAATTCGTTCAGAGACACAATGCCCAGTTCCAAAAGATGTCAACCCGTAAGTCCCAGCTGTTGGAGATCGGCGCGATGATGATCGCCGCGCAGCACTACGATCTCAGCGGTTACACGGTCCAGTTGCGAAACCTCCGCCGGAGTCAGATACGCGTGAAGTTGAGCACCCGCGGCGATCCTTGGAACTTTTCATGGTTCGAGGCGTCGAAAGGTGGGAAAGCGTTTGAGATCCATACCAATCTTCCTGCCGGCGATGCCCTGTCCACCAAAGGCGCGAAGTATGTGGCTGACGTCGTCGTGGTGCCTGCGGGAGCTGTGCCTCATACGAAGCCATCGGGGAACGAAAAGTGGGAGATGGTCCCAAACTCCGATTTGATCACCTTCATCGAGGCGAAGGCCCTTGTTGTCTACCCGATGCTTATCGCCCAGTTCATTGGGATCGTGCATGAGTTGAAACCAGACTTTCTCGCGGGCAAGCGTCCAGCCGGTTTCCGCAGAGCCAAGCACTTCGACCCCGCCCTCGTCTCACTCGGCTACCTGCATGGCACCTGTGAGTACATTGTCAAAGGCTTCAAAGGGCGACGCCTGTACATAGGAATCGTCGACGAATTCGACCGCGCAATCACGCGCATCAATTTCGGCTCAACCGAATCACCATTGGCAAACTAGATCAGTCGAAAGGGACTCGATGTCACCGTCGACCTTGATGCCCACCGCGGAACCTAAGGTGCGTTCTGCTGCCACCACTTCAGGAAATCGCGCTGCAAGGCGAAACTGGTCATCTCCAAGACACTAAAGAGCTTGGTCACCTGAGCTGAAGAGAGCCCGCCCGATTGCCCACGCTCCACCCGAGAAATGTCGTTTTGATCGGCGCCTCCACCGATCCGTTCGGCAAGTTCCGTTTGATTCCACCGAAAGCGATTGCGCTCGATCGCGATCACCATGCCAATCTCGAAGGCCGCGTTTTCCAACGCAGCGTGGGTTTTGCGATTGGTCGAGTCCTTCCGGGGGAGCCGTGAACCAGGGGCAGCCATACCCGGACCATACCTATATAGGACAGGGCTAACGCCGAGGCCCGGCGTCGCACTCGTGCGACTTGCCCCAGCCGGGGCCGCCGTCGCAGAAGTCGTAGCCGGGGCCGCCGTAGAGCTGGTCGGGCTGGGCGCCGCCGTAGAGGCGATCGTTGCCCTCTTCGCCGTGGCAGCCGTCCTGGCCGGGGCCCATGACGCAGACGTCGCCGCCGGGGCCGCCCCAGCAGCCGTCGCTGCCGTCGCCGTGGCGGCAGTAGTCGTTGCCGGGCCCGCCGACGCAGTCGCTGTTCTGCTGGCCGGTGATGCAGATGTCGTCGTTGCCGCCGCCGACGCAGCGGTTACGGCGGTTTCCGCCGGGATAGCAGGTGTCTCGCTCGCCGTTGCCGATGAACTTGTCGGAGCCGTCGCCGAGGTAGATCGTGAGCGGCAGCGGTAGCTGGTCGGCGACCTGGACGAAGTCCCCGGAGGGGCCCATCTGGATTTCGATCGAGTCGACGTTGCCGGTCGAGCAGACGGCGACGCGATGACCCTTGGTGAACTGGCAGCCGGGCTGATCGCGCCGGGCCATGCGGCCCTTGACGACGACCTTGTTGCCCTTGGTGCTGAGCGTCAGCGTGGAGCCGGAATCGGCGCCGTAGATGACGATGGTGCCGGCTGGCGTGGCAACGGTCGGCACCGCCAGGAGGGCGAGGACCGCGAGCACGCCGACCACCAGCTTGCGGCTGGGGGCTGAAAGCATCCGGGGCATACTAGACATGTGCATCGGCTAACAAATCGGAAACCTGAAGCCAACAGATGATTGACCTGCAAATTGGAATGATTTCTTGATCTATTTACTCAGGCACGCGAACGCAGAAAGTGGTTCCGGCGACGACGACGCCCGCCGGCTGACGCCGAAGGGCGAGGATCAGGCACGGATGGCCGGCGCCGCGCTGGCGGCGATGGGCGCGGAAATCGACGCCTGTCTAACCAGCCCCAAGATCCGCGCCGCCGAGACCGCGCGTATCGCCTGCGAGTCGCTCGGCCTCGAGCCCGAGATCGGGCCCGAGTTGCGCGGCGGCCCCTTCGACTCGCTGAACCTTGCCGCCGGCCGCGGCAACGTCCTCCTCGTCGGCCACGAGCCGGATTTCTCCGGCGAGGTCGCTCGACTGACGGGCGGCAGGGTGAAGATGCGCAAGGGCGGCCTGGCGATCGTCGACGGCTCGACGCTACTGGCGCTGCTGCGCCCTCAGGACCTGACGGCGCTGGCCCGGCCCTAGCTAGCTAGGTGGGGACGGCGGCCAGCTCGGCGGCGATCTGCTGCGCCCAGCCGCGGATCTCGTCCCAGTCGCGGCGGTCGCGGTACTCCTTCGGCACCCCGTCGGCCATCGCCCGCTCCATGAATCCCTGCGGTTCCGCCGGCACGCAGCCGCCGAAGACGACGTGGGCCCTGCCCCCCATCTCCTCCACCTTCTCGGCCAGCTTCGGCGGCTCCATCCACTCGGGGTCGTCCTTTGCCGGGTCGCCGACCGGCCCCGAGCTGAAAACCCAGAAGGGCATCTGCCGCAGCGCCTTGCGGTGCTTCTTGAGGAAGTGCTTCGCATCGCCGCGCCAGCGCTTCATGTAGACGGCGCTGCCGAGGACCACGGCGTCGTAGCGCTCGAGGCTGCGTACGTCCTCGGCACGCTCCAGGCAGACACTGAGCCCCTCGCGTCGCAGGGTGGCGGCGATGGTCTCGGCGATCTCCGCCGTGGAGCCGCGTTTGGAGCTGTAGGCGACGAGGATCTTCATCGCCATCGATTGTGCCTGACTGGACAGCGTGTCGCATCGTGCATTCGCCACAGAAAATGTGGGGGTATGTTGACCAGGCGATGAAGCAGCGGTGAGCCTGATCACCCTCGGCGTCGCCGACCTGGAGCGATCGCGGCGCTTCTACGAGGGCCTCTCAAGGCCGACTGGCCAGTCAACCAGGGCGGCTCAATCCCGATAGCCTCCCCACCCGACTTTTCACCGATCGAAGGAGAGACGGAGTAATGGGACTTCTGGATGGCAAAGCCGCGATCGTCACCGGTTCGGCGCGCGGAATCGGGCGCGCCACCGCCGAACTGTTCATCAGCGAGGGCGCCAAGGTGCTGATCAACGACCTCGACGCCGACGTCGCCCAGCAGGCGGCCGACGAGATCATCGGCGAGACCGCCGTCTTCGCCGGCGACCTGACCAAGGAGGGCGCCGCCGACGACCTGGTCAAGGCCGCGAACGATGCCTTCGGCGCGGTCGACATCTGCGTCAACAACGCCGGCTACACCTGGGACGGCGTCGCCCACAAGATGACCGACGAGCAGTTCCAGGCGATGCTGGACATCCACACGATCGTCCCCTTCCGGGTCGCCCGGGCGCTCGCCCCGAGCTGGCGCGAGGCGGCCAAGGCCGAGCGCGCCGAGGGCAAGGAGGTCTTCCGCAAGATCGTCAACGTCTCCTCGACCTCGGGGATGATGGGCAACGCCGGCCAGGTCAACTACTCGGCCGCGAAGATGGGCGTCGTCGGCCTGACGAAAACCCTCGCCAAGGAGTGGGGCCAGTTCAAGATCAACGTCAACGCCGTCGCCTTCGGCTTCGTCGAAACCCGCCTCACCGCCGCCAAAGAGGCCGGCGAAGAGATGACCTCGCCGACCGGCGAGAAGATCGAGCTCGGCATCCCCGAGCAGATGCGCCAGATGGCCTCGGCGATCATCCCGCTCGGCCGCCCGGCGACTCCCGAGGAGGCCTCCGGCCCGGTGCTGTTCCTCTCCTCGCCGCTCGGCAACTACATGCACGGTCAGGTCCTCAACGTGACCGGCGGCATGTTCGGAGGGATGTACACCTGACATGAGCTCCGCGGCGTCAGAGAGCAGGCCGAAGGTCCTCTACCTCGAGGTGGCGGACCGGATCTGGCCTGCTCTCACCCGCGCCGCCGGTCTGCACACCCGCGCCTACCGGGCGACGGGTGGGCGGATCGGCCAGCGGATCCCCGGCGTGCCGGGGAGCATGTGCCTGCTCGACCACGTCGGCGCCAAGAGCGGCATCAAGCGCACCGCGCCGCTGCTCTATGTCCGCGACGGCGAGGACGTGGTGCTGGTCGCCTCGAAAGGCGGCTACCCCAAGCACCCTTCCTGGCTCTACAACCTCAAAGCCAACCCGGACACCACCGTCCAGGTCGGCAATGACCTGCTGCCGGTCCGCGCCCGGGTCGCGACCAAAGCCGAGCGGGATCGCCTCTGGCCGAAGGCCGAAGAGGCCTGGCCCGGCTACCGCACCTACCAGAAGCGCAGCCAGGGGCGCGAAATACAGATGGTCATCCTCGAGCCGCGCTAGCGGCTCGGCTCACTTCGGCCTGCGCTCCTCGGCGACCGGGTCGCCCGACTCGGTCGCGATCGCCTGCGGCGGCCACGGGCCCGCCCAGTTGTCGCGGGCGCCGTCGATCGTGATCGTCGTCCCGGAGAAGAAATCGCCGGCGGGCGAGGCGAGGTAGGCGACCAGCCAGGCCATCTCCTCCGGCCGCCCGGCGCGGCCGATCGGGATCGAGCGCTCGAGATTGTCGACGACCACCTGCGGATACTTGGTCAGCAGCGTCTCGGTCGCGAACTGGCCGGCGGCCAGGGCGCAGGTCTTGATCCCGAACCGGGCCCACTCGACGGCGAGGGTCCGCATCATGTTCTCGACCGCGGCACGGGCGGCGCCGGAGTGGACCATCCCCGGCATCCCGTTGTGAGGCGAGAGGGTGACGCTGAGGACCTTGCCCTCGCCCTGGGGAATGAAGGCCTTGGTCGCGGCCGCGTGGGTCATCAGCCAGGTGCCCATCACGTTGAGGTCGATCACCGTCTGGAACCCTTTCGGGCTGATCGCCTCGGCCGGGCTGAGGAACTGTCCGCCGGCGTTGTTGACGAGCACGTCGAGGCGGCCGTGGCGCTCGACCAACCCGTCGAAGAAGCGCCCCACCGGCTCCTCCTCGCGGATGTCGAGGGTCTCGTGCTCGAAGCTGCCGGGCAGCGGGGCGGCCAGCTCGGCCGTCTCCACCAGCGGCTCCTCGCGCCGGCCGCAGGCGACCACCGTGGCGCCGAGCCGCGCCAGCTCCAGGGCGGTCTCGCGCCCGAGTCCGCTGCCGGCGCCGCTGACGAGGCAGACCTGCCCGTCGAGCAAACCGTCCCTGAGGACCTGCGAATGCAGTGGCGAATGCGAGCTTTCAGCCATCGGCGGTCAAGCCTATAGGCGAGCAGAACTGCGTAAATGTCCCGGCTGATGGGCATCTCGGTCGAACCCAAGCCCCTGCACGAACCGCTGGCCGGTGGGACCCGCGGCGCCACCGTCACGGTCGAGCCGCTGATCGCCGGCCACGTCGACTTCGCCCGCGAGATGATGGTCGACCCTGGCGGCCGCCTTGTCACCGCCAAGCTGCTGAAGGCGCTCCTGATCGGCTCCAAGCCGAACGTCGTCCCGGTGCCGGCGTTCCTCATTCGCCATCCGAGCGCCGGGGCGATCCTCGTCGACACCGGGCTCCACCCTTCGATCGCCACCGACCCGCGCCAGAACTTCGGCGCCATAGCGGCCCGCTCCGGCAGCCCCACCCTCGAACCCGGGGAAGACGTCCCCTCGCAACTGCGCAAGCGGGGCCTCGAGCCCGGCGAGGTCCCGATCGTGGTGATGACCCACCTGCACATCGACCACACCTCGGCGATCTCCGAGTTCCCCGAGTCGACCTTCGTCGTCAGCGAGACCGAGTGGAAGGCGGCGAGCGGCGGCGTCAACGCGCTGCTGAACGGTTACCGCCGCGCCCACTTCGACTACGCCTTCGACTACCGCACGATCGACTTCGATCGCCGCGAGATCGACTCCTATGCCAGCTTCGGCCGCAGCTTCGACCTCTTCGGCGACGGCTCCATCCACCTCGCCTACACGCCGGGTCACAGCCCCGGTCACATGTCGGTCGTCTGCCGCCTGAAAGAGCGCGACTTCGTGATCGGCGGCGACACGATGTACCTGCGGGGACAGCTCGACGGCAGCCTGGCGCGACCGCCGCGCCCTTACGACGCCCACAATCTCCGCCGCTCGCTGCAGGAGCTGCGCCTGTTCCACAGCCAGTTTCCCGACGCGGTGATCACGCCGGGTCACGACCCGGACTTCTACGGGTCGCTCGAGCAGCGCTACGAGTAGCTAGCGCCCGGCCAGCTGGTCGTGCATCTCCCGCACCCGGGCGAAGATCTCGCCGGCGATCTCCAGCTGGCGCTCCTTGCCGGGTGACTCCTCGACCGGGAAGCCGAGCGGCTCGCCGAACTGGACCGTGACCTTCGGGAAGCGGAACCGTTTCCACTGACGGGCGCGCTCGGAGCCGTGGATCGCGACCGGCACGATCGGCGCCCCCGTTTCCAGGGCGATGCGGCCGATCCCCGGTTTCGGCTCCCCCAGCTGCTGCGAGCGCGAGCGGCCGCCCTCGGCGTAGATCAAGAGCATCTCCCCCTGCTCGACCAGGATCCGGGCGGTCTCGATCGCTTCCTCGTCGTGATGGCCGCGGCGGATCGGGAAGACGCCGCCGTGCTTGTAGACGTAGGTGAGGACCGGCGGCCCGAACAGCTGTGATTTCGCCATGAAGCGGATCTTCCGCCGCAGATAGACGCCGACGAAGAAGTGGTCCATCTGACTGAAGTGGTTGGGGGCGAGGACCAGCGGCCCGTCCTTGGGCACGTTCTCGACCCCGATCTGCCGCACCCGCCAGATCAGCAGCGTCGGCAGGGTGAGGACGATGCGGGCGAAGGTGTAGGTCCAGCCGACCCCCTTGCGGGCCGACCGGTGGAACTGTTGGAAGTACTCGGCCGGGCGCGGGTCCTTGTAGACCTGCGGCTTCATCTCGCCCATTCGCGCGACCTCTCCAGGGCTCGGCTCCAGTCGGCCAGCAGCTCCTCCCGCTGCGCCGCCTCCATCCGCGGCTCGTAGCGGTCGGCCTCGCGCCACATCTCCCCCACCTGCGGAAGCGACCAGGCGCCAGTTGCGATCCCGGCCAGGTAGGCGGCCCCGAGGGCGGTCGTCTCGGATATCTCCGGCACGGAGACAGGTACACCGAGGACGTCGGCTTGGAACTGCATAAGCCAGCGATTGACGGTGGCGCCACCGTCGGCCCGCAGCAGCTCCAGCCGCTCGCCGCTCGCCGCCTCCTGGGCGCGCACCGCGTCGGCCGTCTCGTAGGCGATCGCCTCCAGCGCCGCCCGCGCCAGGTGGGCGCGACCGCTGCCGCGGGTGAGGCCGACGATCGTGCCGCGGGCGTAGGGGTCCCAGTAGGGAGAGCCGAGGCCGGTCAGCGCCGGCACGAAGTAGACGCGGTCGTTGCCCTCGAGCGAGGCGGCGAGCGCCTCCGTCTCCCCCGCCTCGGCGATGATCCCGAGCCCGTCGCGCAGCCACTGCACCGCCGCGCCGGTGACGAAGATCGAGGCCTCGAGCGCGTAGGCGACCTCGTCGCCCAGGCCCCAGGCGACCGTCGCCAGCAGCCCGTCCGGGGTCGGAGGCGGCTCGGCGCCGCTGTTGAGGAGGACGAAGCTGCCGGTGCCGTAGGTGTTCTTCGCCATCCCCGGGCGGTGGCAGGCCTGGCCGAAGAGCGCCGCCTGCTGGTCGCCGGCCACGCCCGTCACCGGCACCTCGCCGCCGAACTCGGAGGTGGTGCCGAAGACGCAGCTGGAGGGCAGCGGCCGGGGCAGCCGCGCCGGGTCGACACCGAGCAGGCCGCAGAGCTCCTCGTCCCAGGCGAGCTTGCGGATGTCGAACAGCATGGTCCGCGAGGCGTTGGTGTAGTCGGTGACGTGCTCGCCGGTCAGCTTGAAGATGAGCCAGGAGTCGATCGTGCCGAAGACGGCGCGCTCGGCTCCCTCGGCGTTGCGCAGCAGCCACTCGATCTTGGTCCCGGAGAAGTAAGGATCGATCGTCAGCCCGGTGCGCTCGCGGACCAGCGGCTCGTGACCGGCCGCGCGCAGCTCGTCGCAGCGGCCGGCGGTGCGGCGGTCCTGCCAGACCAGCGCGTTGTGGATCGGCTCGCCGCTGTCGGGGTCCCAGGCGACGACGGTCTCGCGCTGGTTGGTGATCCCGATCGCGTCGAGCTCTGCCCCCTCGATGCCAGCCGCGGCGATCGCCTCGGCGGCGACCCGCCGCGTCACTTCCCAGATCTCGTTGGCGTCGTGCTCGACCCAGCCGGGCCGCGGGAAGTGCTGCTCGAACTCCGAGTAGGCGCGGCCGGCGAGAGCCCCGTCGGAGTCGAAGACGAGACAGGTGGTACCGGTCGTCCCCTGGTCGATGGCGAGGATCACTCGTGGCGGTCTCGGTGGCGGTCTACTTCCGCACCGTGCAGGTGCGGATCAAGGTGGACGCCAGTTTACGTCCGTCGGCGAAAGCCATCCCCACCCGTACGAAGGGAAAGACGCCGATGGTGGCGCCGCTCGGCGCGGCGCAGGCCGCGCTGAGATAGCTGCGTTTCCTGCCCTTGTAGACATAGTCGCGACGAAGATTGAGGACGATCCTCCTCAGGTAGCCGCTTTCGTTCAGGGACCTGGGAAGGGACGCGGTGAGAATCGTGCCGAAGGTCCCGCGGGCCCTGCGGATCTTGAAGGTGAAGGTCCGGCTGTTGGGAAAGGGCTTCGGGCCGTAGATGTGGGCAAGGATCGCCCGTTGACCGTCGATCACCGAGTTGAATCCCAGGACCCTGCCCTGCAAGGGGAGCGGCGCCTGTTCGGGGAAGGTGACGCCGGCGACGTAGCGGCCCCTGCCGACCAGCGCGTCACCGCAGGCCGCCATCGCCTGCGCCGAGCTCGCCGCCTCGATTTCGCGGCGCCTGCAGACCGGCAGCCCTTCGGTGTCGATCCGCCCCCCTCGGTTGATCGCGATCGAGATGAAGCGCAGCGCCGGTGGTCGCTCTCCGGAGAGGGTCCTGACGGTGCCGTCGACCCGCACCGCTATCGGCGCGTCGACGTGCCGCGGCAGCTTGGTGGGCGCGATGCCGCCGGCGAACTTGACGAAGAGGTTGCCGCGCTCGATCAGCTCGGCGTTGGCGAGGGAGGCACCGAAGACGAGCGCGGTCGCGAGCACCGCAAGCAGGCACATCCTCTTTGCCCTCCGTCCCATCGCCCCAGCTTACGAGTCCGCGCCGCGGGCGCGGGAGAGGTAGACGCGGAGAAAGTCCCGCAGCTGGCGGGCCCGGTGCAGGAAGCCGGCGAGGTCGCGCCCGGTCGCCCGGTGCTCGAGGTCCAGCTCGTACTCGCCCAGGCGGTAACCGGCGCGAACTGCGTCGACGGTCATCCCGATCTCCATCCCGTAGCTGGGAGCGAAGGGGAGCGTCGCCCGCAGGACCTCGGCGCGCATCGCCCGCTGGCCGGAGATCGGCGCCTCGGTCTCGGCCCCGCAGAGGCGGCGGATCGCCCAGCGGGCGAAACCCAGGGCGAAACCGAAGCCGCCTCCCAGCCGCCGGCTGAAGGCGGCCACCGCCAGATCGCAACCCCCCTCCCGCACCGCCTCGACCAGCGGCGCCAGGCGCGCGGCCGAGTCGCCGAGGTCGCCGTCGCAGAGCAGGACCAGATCGGGTGGCGTCTCGACGCTCAGCGCCGCCTCGGCCGCCGCGGTCACGTTGGCGCCCTTGCCGTGCGGCCTGCCCCGGCTGACCACCTCGGCCCCAGCCGCCATCGCCGCCTCGGCGGTCCCGTCTCCGGAGGCGTCGTCGGCGACCCAGATCCGGGCCGCCGGGAAGGCCGCGCGCAGCGCCTGCACGGTGGCGCCGATCCGGTCGGCCTCGTTGCGCGCGGCGACGATCGCCGCCAGCCCCTCGCCCCCTGCTGCCCGTTCGGGTCCCATCGTCGGGCTATTGTCCCCGCCCATGGCAGAGATCGAGGCACACATCACCGGCAACGTCTGGAAAATCGAGGTCGCGGTCGGCGACGAGGTCTCCGACGGCGACACCGTCGTCATCCTCGAGTCGATGAAGATGGAGATCCCGGTCGAGGCCGAAGACGACGGCGTCGTCAAGGAGATCCGCTGCGCCGAGGGGCAGTCGGTCTCGGAAGGCGACGTCCTGGTCGTCTTGGAGTAGTGCCGTGGACGAGCTTGCAGGCGGGAAGCTCCTCCTCGACCGGCCGGCGGACGCGGTCTCCCGGCTGACGATCTCCAACCCCGAGCGGCGCAATGCCCTCGACCACGAGATCCTCGACGCGCTGGCCGAGGTCCTCCCCCAGCTCGACCGCGGGATCGAAAGCCGCTGCGTCGTCATCACCGGCGCGCCGCCGCTCTTCTCGGCCGGCTACGACATCGCCGGGATCCCCGAGCAGACCTTCGAGCGCGACGCCGAGGCCCTCGTCGCCCATCCCTTCCACGCGGCGATGGAAGCGATCTCCCGCCATCCCTGGCCGGTGCTCGCCGCGCTCAACGGCCACTGCCTCGGCGGCGGCCTGGAGCTGGCAATCACCTGCGACCTGCGGATCTGCGCGCGGGGGGCCAAGCTCGGAATGCCGCCGGCGAAACTGGGGCTGATCTACGGCCACACCGGGCTGCGCAAGTTCCTCGACACGATCGGCCTCGCCCACACCAAAGAGCTCTTCCTCACCGGCCGCAACCTCGACGCCGAGCGGGCGGAGCGGATCGGCCTCGTCACCGAAGTGGTCGATGACGGCGAGGTGGCGGAGGTCGCCCTCGCCCTGGCCGCGGCGATCGCCGCCAACGCGCCGCTCTCGATGCGCGGCAACAAACGCGCGATCGACCTGCTCGCCGCAAACCCCGAACTGACCGAGCAGCAGGAGGCCGGGCTGGTCGCCCTGCGCGAGTCGTGCTTCTCCTCGGAGGACTTCCGCGAGGGGATCCGCGCCTTCGCCGAGAAGCGCCGGCCGCAGTGGACCGGCCGGTGAGCGCCAAGGCGCGCAAGGCGCTGGCCGCCTCCGACCCGACGATGGCGGCGCTGATCGACCGGGTCGGGAAGATCGACATCGCCACCCGCTTGGAACGGCGCAGCGAGGAGCGGCCGAACGACGCCTACGGGGCGCTGCTGCGGGCGATCGTCGGCCAGCAGCTCTCGACCAAAGCGGCGCGGACCATCTACCTGCGGGTGATCGACCTCTTCGGCGGCTCCACCCCCTCGCCCGAGCAGCTGCTGGAAGCGTGCGAGGAGGACCTGCGCGCCGCCGGCCTCTCCGGGCGCAAGACCGAATACGTCCGCGACCTCGCCTCCCACGTCCTCAGCGGCGAGCTCGAGCTCGACCGGCTCGGGGAGCTGGGCGACGAGGAGGTGATCGCCGAGATCGTCGCCGTCCGCGGCCTCGGTCAGTGGACCGCGGAGATGTTCCTGCTCTTCCACCTCGAACGGCCCGACGTCCTCTCCGGCGGCGATCTCGGCATCCGCAAAGCGATCCAGGTCGAGTACGGCCTGGAGAAGATGCCGCCGCCGACCCAGGTGCTGGAGATCGGCGAGCCCTGGCGGCCGCACCGCAGCCTCGCCTCGCTCTACCTCTGGGAGTCCCTCGCGGCGGTGCCGACGTGAGGCGCCGCTTCTGGCTCGGCATCGCGGCCGTCACCCTGGTCGCGCTGGGATCTGTCCTCGCCGCGATCCTCGTCTACTCGGACGACCGGAGGGACTTCGACCGGATGCAGCAGGACGAGGCGACCCGGGCCGCGCACCAGATGGAAGCGGTCGCCGGCCTCTCCGTCGACCAGCTGACCAGCGCCGCCGCCTTCTTCCAGGCCGAGGACGACCTCAGCCGCCACGAGTTCGAGGTCTACGGTCGCTCGCTGATCAGCCAGGGTGCGCTGGCGGGCACCGTCTTCGTTCCCCGCGTGCCGGCGTCGAAGCGGAATCGTTACGAACGTACCCACGACATCGCGATTCTCGAACCGGTGGGCCCTCTCAGTTTCCGCCCATCGAAGCCGCAGCCGGTCTACTTTCCAATCACCTACGTCGCCGAGAAGAAGGAGCAGCCCCGCCGGGCGGTTGGATACGACCTGGGGCAGGACCCGGAGCGGGCGCGCTACCTGCACCGTGCCAGAGACACGGGCGACCCCGTGTCCAGCCCGGTCATCCCGCTGCTGATCGGCGGCCGCGGCATCAACGTCTTCCACGCGGTCTACCTGGACCGGCAGCCGGTCGCGACGCTCGCACAGCGGCGCCGTGCCCTCGCCGGTTTTGCCGCCGGCAGCTTCCGCATCGAGGACCTCGCCGAGGCGGCGGCCGAGGCGGTCCCGCCGGACGTGCAGCTGCAGCTGCAGGCGGCCGGGGAGACGGTGTTCGGCACCGACGGCGACCTCAGCGACGGCGCCTCGGTTCCTATCCACATCGCAGACCGGACCTGGACGCTGACCGTCGAAGACCCCGACGGCCCCGACGTGGCCCTCCCCCTCGCCCTGGCGGTTCTCGGAATCTCGCTGGCATCGCTGCTCGGGGCGCTGATCCTTACCTGGAACCGGCGCGAACGGATGCGGGAGCTGAAGCGGCAGGCCAGCGAAGATGCGCTGACCGGGCTCGACAACCGGCGGCGCTTCGAGAAGGACCTGGCCAAGGCGATGGCGCGCAGCCAGCGCGATCGCACGACCGGGGCGCTGCTGATCCTCGACATCGACGACTTCAAGCGGGTCAACGACTCGCAGGGCCACCCGGCGGGGGACCGCCTGATCAAGGAGGTGGCGGAGGCGCTGCGGCGGCGGACCCGGCGCAGCGACAACCTGGCGCGCCTCGGCGGCGACGAGTTCGCGGTGATCCTGCCCCGCTGCACCCGCGAGGAGGCGGAGATCGCCGCCGAGGCGATCGCCCGCGAGGTGCGCGAGTACCGCTCCGAGGGCGGCGAGCCGGTGACGGTCAGCGTCGGCGTGGCCACGTTCGGCGACGATCCGCGGACCAGCGCCGCCACCGTCTTCTCCGAAGCCGACACGGCGATGTACGCGGCCAAGGACGAAGGACGAGACGGGGTCCGCGTCTTCGACCCGGTAGCGGTGCGCGAGGACGTCGCCGAGCGCTAGCGGCCGAGCTCGGCGCGCAGGTCGAGTACGCGCTGGGCGGCCGCCTCGAACTCGCCCCTGTCGAGGGCGCGGGAGCGCAACTTCGCCACCAGCGCCTCCCACGCTCGTTTCGCCGGTCCGAGCCGGGCGAAGAGGAGCAGGTCGGCGCCCGCGCGGGCGCCGGCGACCGCGACCTTGGCGGTACCTCCGAAGTCTTCGACAGCCGGCGTTTCCAGCGCGTCGGTGACCGAGACTCCCTCGAAGCCGAGGCGGTTGCGCAGCTCGCCGGTGGCGATCGCGCGGGTGAAGGCGGCGGGCCGGTCGGAGAAGGCCGGGTAGATCGCCGTACTGAGCATCGCCAGCTTGCCGCCGGCCGCGGCGAAGGCGGCGTAGGGCCTCTCGTCGATCGTCCGCAGCTCCTGCTTGGAGAGGCCGATCCGTTCGACCGAGAAGTCGGTGTTTTCGGTCGCGGCGCCGAAGCCCGGAAAGTGCTTGCCGGTCGCGGCCACGCCGCCGGCCTGCAGCGCCTTCGCGAACGGGATCGCGGTCGCTTCGACCTTCGCGGCGGTGGCGCCGAAGCTGCGCTGGGTCTCGGCGATGACGCCTCCGGGCCGGCCGACGTCGAGCACCGGGGCGAGGTCGACGTTGATCCCCAGCTCGCGCAGGTTGGCGGCGGTGGCGCGACCCTGGCGGGCGCTGAAGGCTGCGCCCCGATCGCCCATTTCCCGCGCCGAGGCGGTCGGGGCACCGTTAACCCGCTTTACCAGCCCGCCCTCCTGGTCGACCATGATCAGCAGCGAGTCGCGCAGCTTCGGCGGCCGCTTGATCCCCTGTAGCCGGGCGATCAGCCGCCTGCCGGTCGCGTGGCTGGGGAAGTTTTCGGCGAAGAGGACGACGCCCGCCACCCGTCCCTCGGCGATCGCGGCGCGCAGCCGCTGTGAGACCGAGGTGCCCTGCAGGCCGACGACGATCCGCTGTCCGGCGAGCTGCTCCGCCGGCAAGGTGCTGGCGACCTCCGGCTTCCGCTCGGTGGACTCGTCGCCGAAGGTCACGCCACAGGCGAAGGCTCCAAGCGCCAGGCAGGAGAGAACGACCAGAGCCATCCGCCGCCGCCTCTGCACCGCCCGCGCCATGGTCCGATGCTAGGGGTGTCTGAGCTTTCCCGTCATATGTGTGGGTTCAGCTCAGATACCCCCGTCATGAGGCGTCCGGCGCGATTCTTAGATTTGCCGCAGCGTGCCCCCCCTGATCACCGCCGACGAAGCCCGCGCCTACGGCCGCCTCACCGACCACGCCGAGATCGAAGCCTTGGTCGAACGCGCCTGGGAGGTGCGGATCGAGAACTTCGGCAACTCGACCGACATGTGCTCGCTGGTCAACGCCAAGTCCGGCGGCTGCGCCGAGGACTGCGGCTTCTGCGCCCAGTCCCGCTACGCCGAGGCCGACACGCCGATGCACGCGATGATGGAGCCGGAGCAGATCCTCGAGCACGCGAAAGCCGCCGAGGCGGCCGGCGCCCACCGCTTCTGCATGGTCACCCAGGGCCAGGGCCTCTCCAAGCGCGACTTCCAGAAGATCCTCGAGGGCACCCGGCTGGTCGCCGAGCAGACCAACCTCAAGCGCTGCGCCTCGATCGGCCACATGTCGGCCGAGCGAGCAAAGGCCCTGAAGGATGCCGGCGTCCAGCGCGTGCACCACAACGTCGAGTCGGCCCGCTCCTACTACCCGGAGGTCTCGACCACGGTCCGCTACGAGGGCCGGCTGCGGACGATCCAGGCGGTCAAGGAGGCCGGGCTGGAGACCTGCGTCGGCGGCATCCTCAACCTCGGCGAGAGCGAGGAGCAGCGGGTCGAGATGGCCTTCGAGCTTTCCGAGATCAACCCCACCTCGGTGCCGATCAACCTGCTGATCCCCAAGGACGGGACGAAGTTCGGCGATCGCGAGGTGATGGACCCCTGGGAGGTCGTCAAGTGGATCGCGATCTTCCGTCTGATCATCCCCGGCGCCCTCTTCCGCCTCTGCGGCGGCCGGGTCGAGAACCTCGGTGAGCTGCACGGCCTCGCTGTCAAGGCCGGCCTCAACGGGGTGATGATGGGCAACTTCCTCACCACCCTCGGCGCCGAGCCGGCCGAGGACCGGGAGATGTTCGAAGAGCTCGGGCTCAACGTCGCCCGCCAGCCCGACAACGGCGCCAACCCCCGGCCCGACAACCGCTCCGGCTGGCTCGAGGGCGAGACCCCCGAGACGCCGATCGACGAGCTGATCGACAGCCAGGAAGAGGCCAACTTCTGGGACCCCTCCACGCAGCTGCGGGTCGTCAAGAAGGCGAAGAAGCCGCCTTCCTACCCACGGGCGGCGTGACCGACGTCGCCGAGCGGCTGGAGGAGCTCCGCGACCGGGGGCTCTATCGCAGGCTTCGCCTGATCGAGGGACCGCAGGGACCGACCGTCACCCTCGACGGCCGGCAGGTCCTGCTCCTCTGCTCCAACAACTACCTCGGCCTCGCCGACCGCTCGGAGGTGCGCGAGGCCGCCGCCGAGGCCGCGCTGCGCTGGGGGGCGGGCTCGGGGGCCTCGCGGCTGATCTCGGGCAACATGGAGCCGCACCGCCGGCTCGAGCAGCGCCTCGCCGCCTTCAAGGGTTACGAGGCTTCGCTGCTGTTCGGCTCCGGATACCTCGCCAACACCGGCGTCATCGCCGCCCTCGCCGGCCGCGGCGAGGTCGTTTTCTCCGACGAGCTGAACCACGCCAGCATCGTCGATGGCTGCCGCCTCTCGCGGGCCGAGACCTTCGTCTACCGCCACGCCGACCCCGACCACCTCGCCTGGGGGCTGCGCCGGGCCGGCGAGCACGCGGCGCTGATCGTCACCGACGGTGTCTTTTCGATGGACGGCGACGTCGCCCCGCTGCCCGAGCTGCTGCAGCTGGCGCGAAGCCACGGGGCGCTCCTAATGGTCGACGAGGCGCACGCGACCGGCGCCGTCGGCCGCGGCGGTCGTGGCTCGGTCTCCGCCGCCGGTCTCAGCGGCGAGGTCGACGTCGTGGTCGGGACCCTGGGCAAGGCGCTCGGCTCCTACGGCGCCTACGTCTGCGCCAGCGCCGCGATCGTCGACCTGCTGGTCAACGCCGCCCGGCCGTTCATCTTCTCCACCGCGCCGCCGCCGCCGGCGATCGGCGCCGCGCAGGCGGCCCTGGAGCTGCTCGAAGCCGAGCCGGAGATGGTCGAGCGGCTGCAGGCCAACGCGGCGCTCCTGCGCCGCTCGCTCGGCGCCGCGGGCCTGGAAGCCGGGGGGGAAACCCAGGTCGTCCCGATCTCCGTGGGAGACGCCGAGGCGACGATGGCGCTCTGCGAGCTGGCCCTGGAGAATGGGGTCTTCGCCCAGGGGATCCGGCCGCCGACGGTCCCCGAGAGCACCTGCCGCCTGCGCCTGACCGCGATGGCCACCCATCGCAGCGAGGGTCTCGTCGCCGCCGCCCACATGATCGGCGTCGCCGCCCGCGAGGTCGGCCTGGTCGCAGCCGAACCGCTGGCCGCCTGACGGGGCAATGACCCGAGGCCTCTTCGTCACCGGCACCGGCACCGAGGTCGGCAAGACGGTAGTCGCGGCGACGATCGCCCGCACCCTCGCCGCCGAAGGCAAGCGGCTGGCGGTCTTCAAGCCCGCGGTCACCGGCCTCGACGAAGGGGTCGAGACCGACCACGCGCTGCTGCGCCGGGCGTCCGGGTCGGAGCAGAACGACGAGCAGATCGCGCCCTACCGCTACGGCCCGCCTGCCTCTCCCCACCTGGCAGCGGCCCTGGCGGGCGAGGAGATCGAGCCGGAGCGCCTGCGGCAGGTTGCCGCGGCGGCCGCCGAAAGAGCCGACGCGATCGTCTGCGAGGGGGTCGGCGGCCTCCTCGTCCCGCTTTCCACCGGCTACCTGGTCCGCGACCTCGCCGCCGACCTCGGTTACCCGCTCGTGATCGTCGCCAGCCCCGGCCTGGGGACGATCAACCACACCCTGCTGACCGTCGAGGCCGCCCGCGCCGCCAACCTGGAGGTGACGGCCATAGTCCTCAACCCCTGGCCCAAGGAGCCAACCGAGATCGAGCGCAACAACCGCGAGACGCTCGTCGAGATGTCAGGCGCCCAGGTCCTCACCCTCCCGAAGATTGACCTCGCCGACCCGAAGAACTGGCCACCCCTCTCCGTCGATGGGACGATTTCCGGTTAGGTAGACCGCTTTTCGTCCCGTCGGCGAGAGATCAGACGACTACGTCGAGGCTACCGCCGGAGAGCTCGACGGTGAATCCGGCGGCCTCAGCGATGGCAGCGGCGCCCTCAGGGTCGCTCGGCGCCTTCTTCGCCGTCAGCAGCGCCCTCGCCACGTCGCCCCGCACCGCCTTCGCCATGTGCGAGACGGCCTTGCGCTGGCCGCCCTCCTCGGTGAAGGCGCGGACCGCCAGCATGGTCGCCCGCTTCGGCTTCCAGGCGGCGGCGTAGGCACCGGAGCGCATGTCGACGACCAGCTCCCCCTCGTCGTCAGGCAGCGCCGCCGCCAGCGCCGGCCGCCAGAAGGCATTCGGCGCCCCGATGCCCGCCAGCCTCGTGCTCGGCGGGAACTTGTAATCCGCAATCCGATCGTCCGGCCGCACCACGCCCCAAAGCGCACTGGCGATCAGCACCCGCTTCCGAGCCCTCGCCGGCAAACCGGGCAACTCCAACCGTTTGAAGAGCACCCCGGTGTAGACCTCATACGCCGGCGCGGCGGCAGCCTCGCGCAGGCTCGGATCGAAAGCCTCCAGCAACTCCGCCCGCTTCTCACCCAGCTCATCGGCAAAGGCGAGCGCATCGAGATCGACCGGCGCCCCCGCCTCGGGGTGCGCCTTACCTTCGGACGGAGGCAGCAAGACCAGCATCGGGCGGCAGCCTATGCCGCCCGATGCGCCAACGCTCCTACGCGGGCTGCGCCGCCTCCCGGGCCTCCTCGCCGGCGAGCGCCTCGCCGCCGGGACTGGCCTCGGCCACCGCCGCCTCGGGCGTGGTAGTCCGGCCTTTGGACCTGATCGCCGTCGCCCCGATCAGCGCCCCGGCCAGGGCGACGAAGGCAGAGACGGTCATCGCGTGGCTGACCGCGTAGACGAAGGCTTCGTTGCCAGCCGCCACGACTTCTTTCGCCTGGCTCGCGCCGACCCCCTGAACGTGCGGCACTCCGCCGCCGCCCAGTTGGTCGGAAATCGACTCCCGCTGCGCGGCGGTGACACCGCTCCCGCCCAGCAGCGAGTCCAGCTTCGAGCTGACCAGGCCCTGGAAGATCGCCCCGGTGACGGCGATGCCGAGGCTGCCGCCGACCATGCGGAACATCGAGAGCACCCCGGAGGCGATCCCGGCTTTCTGCACCGGCACCGCGTTCATCGCCGCGCTGGTCATCGGCGACATCGTCATCGCGACGCCGATGCCGAGCAGCATGAACCCGGGCAGCAGGTCGAGGTAGCTCGAGTCGACCGCGATGCGGCTGAAGCTGAACAGCGAGGCCGCGACGATCACCAGCCCGCCGGCGATCAGCCAGCGCGGCCCGTACCGGTCGGACAGCCGCCCGGCGACCGGCGCCACGCCGACGATCATCAGGGTCGAGGGCAGGAACCGCACCCCGGCCTCCAGCGGCGAGTAGTGGAGGATGTCCTGCATGTAGAGGGCGAGGAAGAAGAAGACGCCCATCATCGCGAAGGTGATGATCAGGGCCACGCAGACCGCGGCGAGGAAGTTGCGGTCGCTGAGCAGGTCGAACTGCACCATCGGCGCCTTGACCCGGTTCTCGACGAAGACGAAGGCGGGCAGCGCCACCGCCGCCCCGACCAGCAGGGCGATGACCTGCGGCGAGCCCCAGCCCCAGGCGTTGCCCTCGACCAGGGCGAGGACCAGCGCGGTCAATCCGGCCGTCAGCACGGCGACGCCGGCGTAGTCGACCTCGCGGCCGACCGAGGTGTCGCGCGACTCGCGCACCGCGAACAGGGTCGCGATCACGGCACCGACGGCGACCGGGATGTTGATGTAGAAGATCGCCCGCCAACTGACGTGCTCGGTGAGGAAGCCACCCAGCACCGGACCGACGGCCAGGGCCAGGGCCGAGACGCCTGCCCAGGTTCCCATCGCCTTGCCGCGCTCATGGGGCGGGAAGGCGTCGGTGATGATCGAGAGCGTGCCCGGCATCATCAGCGCCGCGCCGACGCCCTGCACGATCCGGCTGACCACCAGCGCGGTCTGGTCCGGCGCGAACCCGGCCGTCGCCGAGGAGAGGGCGAAGATGACGACGCCGGCGAGGAACATCCGCCGCCGGCCGAAGATGTCGCCGAGCCGGCCGCCGGTCGCCAGCAGCACCGCGAAGGAGAGCGTGTAGCCGTTGATCGTCCACTCCAGCCCGCTGATCGAGGCCCCCAGGTCCTGCTGGATCGAGGGCAGGGCGACGTTCACGACGGTGTTGTCGAGCATGATCATGAACAGCGCGAAGCACATCGCTCCGAGCGTCCACCACTTGCGGTTGTCGTCGGTGATCAGGTGGCGGTAACGAGTCAAGCGCCATCACTTCCCTTCATCTGCTGGTAGGTCTGAGCGAGGTCCTCGCGGTCGAGGAGCGCCTCCACGGCGGCGTCGAGCTTGCGTCGCTGCGCCGCGCTCAGGGTGGTTACGAAGGTCTCGATTCCAGTCATGCGGACGGTGACCAGGGTGGCGACCAGGTCCTTGCCCTTGGCCGTGATCTGCACCCGGCGCACGCGGCGGTCGTCCGGGTCCTCGACCCGGGTCGCCAGCTTCGCCTTGACCAGTGCGTCGACGGCGCGGCTCATCGAGGGGACGGAGACGCCGAATCGCTCGGCCAGGTCGGAGACCTGCCACGGCTGCGGCTGGTCCCCCAGCCCGCCCAACTCCAGCAGCGCCTTGCACTGGGTCATCGAAAGTCCCGACTCCTCGATCACCCGCAGCTGGTTGCCGCGGTCATAGAGGAAGACGTGGTGTAGGAGCGCCGCCACGCGGGCAGCGGTGTCGTGCTCGGCCGGGCTTACCTCACTGCGGGCCTCGGCGATCGCTTTCAGGTCAGTCGCATGCATCTCGATAATAGTTGCACGCACGCAACCATTTCAAAAGGGCAATAGTTGCTCGTGTGACGCATATCACTCGTGCTGCCGCCGACCGCAGGGCTAACGTCCGCCCTATGCCGGACTACGCGCAGCTCGATCGCGAACACGTCTGGCACCCCTTCACCCAGCAGCAGGGCTGGAGTGAGGAAGAGCCGCTGATGATCGAGCGCGGCGAGGGCTCCTACCTCTACGACGTCGATGGGCGCCGCTACCTGGACGGGACCGCGGCGTTGTGGTGCAACGTCCACGGCCACCGCCACCCGGTGATCGACGCCGCCGTCCGCGAGCAGCTCGACCGCGTCGCCCACACGACGATGCTCGGGCTCTCGCATCCCGGGGCGACCGAGCTGGCCGCGCGCCTGGTCGAGATCGCACCCCCCGGGCTCTCCCGTGTCTTCTACTCCGACTCCGGCTCGACCGCGGCCGAGATCGCGCTGAAGATCGCCTTCCAGTACCAGCAGCAGCGCGGCGAAACCGGCCGGACCACCTTCGTGCGCCTGCGCGAGGCCTACCACGGCGACACGATCGGCTCGGTCTCGGTCGGCGGCATCGACCTCTTCCACTCGACCTACCGGCCGCTGCTGTTCGAGACCCACGTGGCCGAGCCCGGCGACGCCGCCGACCTCGAGCGGGTTCTGGAGGCCCACGGCGAGGAGGTGGCCGCGCTGGTCGTCGAGCCGCTGGTCCAGGGCGCGGCCGGAGTCCTCGTCCAGCCCCCCGGCTACCTGCGCGCCGCCCGCGAGCTCTGCGACCGCCACGGTGTGCTGCTGATCTGCGACGAGGTGGCGACCGGGTTCGGCCGCACCGGGACGATGTTCGCCTGCGAGCAGGAGGGCGTCGCGCCGGACCTGATGTGCCTTGCCAAGGGCCTCACCGGCGGCTACCTGCCGCTGGCAACGACCCTGACCACGGAGGAGATCTACGCGGGGTTCCTCGGCAACTACGAGGAGTTCAAGACGTTTTTCCACGGCCACACCTACACCGGTAACCCGCTCGCCTGCGCGGCAGCGCTCGCCAACCTCGACGTCTTCGAGCAGGAGCGGACGCTGGAGCGGCTGCAGCCGAAGATCGCACTGTTCGAAGAGCTGCTGGCCGAGGTGGCGGCGATGCCCGAGGTGGCCGAGGTGCGGCAGAAAGGCGTGATGGTGGGGATCGACCTCGGCGACCACGACGACGTCCTGCGGATGGGTCACCGGGTGACGGTCGAGGCCCGCACTCGCGGCGCCTTCATCCGCCCACTAGGCAACACGATCGTCCTCATGCCCCCCCTTTCGATCTCCGAGGACGAGCTGCGAGACCTGGTCGCAATCGCCGGCGCCTCGATCCGCGCGGCCGTGGCCTCAGCGCCGGTCGATCTCCCCCAAGCCGCCTGAGTCGATACTCCCCGTGTGACGGATCGGGACCTGCCCCGTAGTGAGGGCATGGAGCAAACGCTTGTCGCCGAAGCCAAGGATGCGCCGCGGGCCGGCGACCTAGCCTTCGACCGCCTCTACCGCTCCAGCCGCGACGACGTCTACGCCTACGTCGCCAGCCTGCTCCGCGACGCGGCGGCGGCCGAGGAAGTCACCGCCGCCGCCTTCGAGCGCGCCTACCGCAAGCGCCACCGCTTCGACCCCGAGCGGGGCGAACCGCGCGCCTGGCTCTTCGGGATCGCCCGCAACGCCGCCCTCGACGAGCTGCGCCGCCGCAGCCGCCAGGCCGAGCTGGCCGCCGAGCCCGAGGATCTGCACGCCAGCACCCTCGACGAGGGCGCCGAGCACAGCGAACGGCGCCTGGCGGTCTCGGCGGCGCTGGAGCGCCTCGAGCCGCAGGAGCGCGAGCTGGTCGCGCTCAAGTTCTTCGCCGGCCTGGAAAACCGTGAGATCGCCCGGGTGCTCGGCATCGGCGAGTCGAATGCCGGCACCCGCCTTCACCGGGCGATGACCAAGTTGAGGGAGGCCTGTGATGGAGACGCCTAGAGACAGGGACGATCAGATGGCCGCCGACCTGCGGGCCCTGCGACCGAAGCCGCGCCCGGAGTTCACTGCCGAGCTCGACGAGCGCGCCGCCGCGGGCTTCCCGCGGCGCTCGCGCCTGCCGCGGCTCTCGTTCAGCCGCCTCCGCGCGGTTCCGCCGCGGCGCCTGATGCTGGCAGGCGGAGCAGTCGCGCTCTTCGCGATCGTCGTCGCCTCGACTCTTGTCGTCGCCAATCAGGGAGGGCCGGGGCCCCAGACCAACCTGGCGCTGCTCGAACGCCATTCGAAGCCGGCACAGTCGTCGCCTGAACCTTCGGACAGGGCGGCAGCGGGCGGAGACAGCAGCGCCCCGCAGGGGTCGTCCGGCATCCAGTACGAAACGGAAGTACCGACGGCCGCGTCCGAAGCGAGCAGCGCGAGCAGCGGCTCCGACGCGGGCAGCGGGTACAGCGCGGCAAGCCCCGAGGTAGAGCGCCTCGATGCCGAACGCGCCAGCGGCAATTCCCAGCGCCGCGCGGTTGAGCGCTCCGCCGAGATCGTCCTCGCCGCCGAGCCCGGCGACGTCGGCGAGGACTCCTCCGAGGTCTTCGAAGTCGTCCACGCCCACGACGGCATCGTCATGAGCTCCTCCAGCCGCGAGGGGAAGCCGGGCCGAGCCGGAGCCCGCTTCGAGCTGCTGTTTCCCAGCGACGGTCTGGGCGACGCCCTCGCCGCGCTGTCGGCGATCGACGAGGTGCGCTCGCGGCACGAGGCGACCACCGACATCACCGCCCCCACCGTCGACACCGCCGAGCTGCTGCGGGACTCGCAGGCCCGGATCGACAGCCTCCTCTCCCAGCTAGAAGGAGCCGCAACCGAAGGCGAGCGCGAAGCGGTCGAAGCGGAGCTGCGGCAGGAGCGCCGCCACCGGGCCCGCCTGCGCGCCAGCCTCCAGCACCTGGAGCACCGTGCGTCCTTCTCCCGGGTTCTGCTGCTGATCGAGACTGGCGCCAGGGACGATTCCGGGACCAGTGGAGGCACCTGGGGCGTCGGCGACGCGCTCACCGACGCAGGCAAGATCCTCGCCGTCGCCGCCGCGGTCGCCGTCGTCGGCCTCGCGATTCTCGGTCCGATCGCCCTGCTCGCCTGGCTCACCCACCGCGCCTGGGTCCGCCGCGAGCGCCGTCGCGTCCTCAGCTGATCGCAGACGTTTCTGAGCAGAAGGGGTCCTATGCACCCGTCTCCTCAGACACCCCCGTCGGCGGCTACGCTCCTCCGATGGAGGAGAGGCGACGGGGACCGGCGGAGCTGCCCAACTTCGGGCCGCCCTCGACGCCCCGCTCGGCCGCCTCGGTCGTCCTCCTGCGGCGCGGCGGCAAGCACGCCCAGCGCGCGCTCGAGGTGCTGATGCTGCGGCGCAGCGAGGAGGCCAAGTTCATGCCCGGCGTCTGGGTCTTCCCCGGCGGCTCGGTCGACGCGGCCGACGGCGCCGACGAGGCCGGCCTGCGGGCCTGCGCCCTGCGCGAGCTGGCCGAGGAGGCCGGGATCGAGCTGCCCGCAGAGGAGGAGCTGGTCCCCTTCACCCGCTGGATCACCCCGGAGATCATCGCCACCCGCTTCGACGCCTGGTTCTTCCTCGCCCTCGCCCCGGCCCACACGCCACCGCGGCCGGACGGGGTCGAGACCACCGAGGCCCGCTGGTTCGAGCCGGCCGCGGCGCTCGAGGCCCACACCGCGGGTGAGATCATCCTCTCCTTCCCCACCCAGACCCAGCTCGGCTGGCTGGCCGAGTTCGGCACCTCGGACGAGGCGCTGGCCGCCTACCGCGAGCGCAGCGTCGAGCCGATCCTGCCGAAGGTCGTCGAGGACGGCGCCGAACCCCGCGTCGTCCTCCCGGGCGAGCCCGGCTACCCCGCCTGAGCGTCTGGGAACGGCTCCAACCCCGCGTGCCAGGGGCCCGGCGGATAGGTGTGGATGCCGCTCTCATCCATCTCCCCCTGCAGCCGTTTGAACAGCTGCCCGGCGTTCTTAAGCGCCGCCTTCAATTCCTCCTCGCTGCGCTCGCGCAGCCGCCAGAGGAACCAGAGCTGGCGGTCGTTGATCCCGAAGTCGATCTCGCCGCTCATCGTCGTCACCCAGCCGAGGAAGCCCGGCCCGAACAGCTCCCGTAGCGCCACCGGGTCGTACTCGCTCGGCACCGTCGTCAGGAAGCGCTTGTTGAAGTCGATCGACTCGAACTCGACCTTGCGCTGGAAGCGCTGGGTGACGACCTCGTGCCCCTCGATCGACTCGACGTTGAAGGCCGGCACCACCCGCGCCAGGTCCGGCATGTGGGCCTTGGCGAGAATTGCGGTCGGCACCACCGCCTTGGAGAAGAAGCCGCCGACCTCCTTTTCGTCGGCGTCGCAGGAGGATCCCCAAAAGCCCTCGGCCAGCTGCCCCGTCAGCCGGCTGACGCCGCCGACGCAGAGCGCCACCGGCCCGTCTTTGGGATTGATCCCGCCGACCGGCTCGTAGGTGAGCCCCTTGCGCTCGCCATAGCCGCGCACGATCTCGGCCCATTCCTGCGCTTCGTGGTTCGCCGCCATCGCGCGATCCTACGGCGTTAGGATGCCCTCAACCCCGGTCCGACCACAGGAGCCTTCATGACCATCGCCATCATCGTCGTCGTCGCGATCCTCGTACTCGCGGTCCTCTACTACATCGCGAAGCGCAACTCGATCATCGCCGCGCGCAACCGAGTCGACGAGTCCTGGAGCGGGATCGACGTGCAGCTGAAACGGCGCCACGACCTCGTCCCCAACCTGGTCGAGACGGTCAAAGGCTACGCCGAGCACGAGAGCGCGACCTTCGAGAAAACCACCCAGGCGCGGGCCGCGGCGATGCAGGCGCAGGGCGTCGAGGAGACCGCCAAAGCCGAGCAGCAGCTAACCCAGGCGCTGGCCGACGTGAAAGCCGTCGCCGAGAACTACCCGACCCTGCGGGCGACCGAGAACTTCCAGCAGCTGAGCCGCAACCTCTCCGAGCTCGAGGACGAGATCCAGGCCTCACGCCGGATCTACAACTCCAACGTCCAGTCCTACAACACGGACATCGAACAGTTCCCGGGCTCGATCATCGCCAACCAGGGCGGCTTCACCGCACGCGAGTTCTTCGAGATCGAAGACGCCAGCGAGCGCAACGCCCCCCAGGTCAGCTTCGGCAAATAAGCCCGGACGAGAGCGTCTCTAACATTCATGTCGATGACCACCGAGACCAAAGACGCGACCCTCTGGATCTGCGACAGCTGCGGCTTCATCTACGACCCGGCGGTCGGCGACCCGGACGGCGGCATCCCGGCGGGAACCGCATTCGAGGACATTCCCAAAGACTGGTTCTGCCCGGTCTGCGGCGCCCGCACCACCGATTTCCGGCCGCTCGAGCCCGGCGAGGCCTGAGCCGCCGGTAGGCTTGACTGGCTGATGAGCCAGTACGACTACGACTGGGTGGTGGTCGGCTCCGGGTTCGGAGGGTCGGTCTCTGCCCTGCGCCTGGCCGAAAAGGGCTACAAGGTCGCCGTCCTGGAGTGCGGCAAGCGCTTCACCGACAAGGACTTCCCGAAGTCGACCTGGGACGTGCGCCGCTACTTCTGGGCGCCGCGCCTGGGCCTGCGCGGGATCTTCCGCCTCTCGACCTTCAAGGACGTCTCGGTCGTCAGCGGCTCCGGGGTCGGCGGCGGCAGCCTCGGCTACGCCAACACGCTCTACGTCCCCCCCTCGAAGTTCTTCAAGGACCCGCAGTGGGGCGACCTCGCCGACTGGGAATCCGAGCTGGCCCCGCACTACTCCGAGGCGCAGCGGATGCTCGGCGTCGTCAACGTCGAGACCGACGACGCCGCCGACGACCTCTTGCGCGAGTACGGGGAACAGATCGGCGTCGGCGACACCTACCAGAAGACCCCGGTCGGGATCTACTTCGGCGAACGGGGCAAAACCGTCTCCGACCCGTACTTCGGCGGCGAGGGCCCGGACCGCACTGGCTGCACCCTCTGCGGGCGCTGCATGGTCGGCTGCCCGGTCGGCGCCAAGAACACGCTGGTGAAGAATTACCTCTACCTGGCCGAACAGCGCGGGGTGGAGGTGATCCCCGACCGCACCGTGACCGAGATCCGGCCGATCGGCGCGGACGACGGCAGCGAGGGCTACACGATCTCCAGCGAGCGCTCGGGGATGATCCCCGGTCGCGGCAGGCGCACGATCCGCGCCCGCGGCGTGGTCGTCGCGGCCGGCGCCCTCGGCACCAACAAACTGCTGCAGCGCTGCCGCCTCGGCGGCGCCCTGCCCCGCATCTCCCAGCGCCTCGGCGAGCTGGTGCGGACCAACAGCGAGATGATCCTCGCCGTCACCGTCCCCGAGGACTACCCCGACGACCTGACCAAGCGCGTCGCGATCAGCGGCAGCATCTACCCCGACGCCGACACCCACATCGAGACCGTCAGCTACGGCAAGGCCGGCAACTCGATGAGCCTCCTCTACACGCTGCTGGTCGGCGACGGCACCCGCGTCACCCGGCCGCTGAAGCTGCTCGGGCAGATGCTCCGCCACCCGGCCCGCTTCGCCAAGGTGCTCTACCCGAAGAACTGGTCGCGGCGGACGATCATCCTCCTGGTGATGCAGACGCTCGACAACGCGATCGCCCTGCGCCCGAAGCTGAAACGGTCGGGCAACGTCTGGCTGCAGACCGAGCAGGACCCGGAGAAACCGAACCCGACCTTCATCCCGGTCGCCAACGAGGCAGCGGAATGGCTGGCCAAGCGCACCGGCGGCATCGCCCAGAGCTCGATGACCGAGGCGCTGCTGAACGTGCCGACCACCGCCCACATCCTCGGCGGGGCGGTGATCGGGCACGGACCCGAGGACGGCGTCGTCGACGCCCGCCAGCGGGTCTTCGGCTACGAGAACCTGCTCGTCTGCGACGGCTCGGCGGTGCCGGCGAACGTCGGCGTCAACCCCAGCCTGACGATCACCGCACTCGCCGAGCACGCGATGGCGGAGGTTCCCCCCGCCTCAGAGCAGCACAGCTACGAGGCGAACCTCTCCGCGACGTAGTCCCAGTTGACGACGTTCCAGAAGGCGTCGAGGTATTCCGGGCGCTTGTTCTGGTACTTCAGGTAGTAGGCGTGCTCCCAGACGTCGACGCCGAGCAGCGGCGTGGTGCCGTCGGAAATCGGCGAGTCCTGGTTCGGGGTGGAGATCACCGCGAGGCCGGAGGAGTCCTTGACCAGCCAGGCCCAGCCGGAGCCGAAGCGGGCGATGCCGGCGTTTTTGAACTCCTCTTTGAAGGCGTCGAAGGAGCCGAAGGTCTGGTCGATCGCCGCGCCGAGGTCGCCACTCGGGGCGCCGCCGCCGTCCGGGCCCATCATCTGCCAGAAGAGGGTGTGGTTGTAGTGGCCGCCGGCGTTGTTGCGAACCGCGGCCTGCTTGTCGCCGGGCAGCGCCGAGAGGTTGCGGAGAACGTCCTCGACGTCGCGGTCGGCCCACTCGGTGCCCTCGAGGGCGGCGTTGGCTTTGTCGACGTACGCCTGGTGGTGTTTGTCGTGATGGATGCGCATCGTTTCCTCGTCGATGTGAGGCTCGAGCGCGTCGTAGGCGTAGGGCAGGTCGGGTACTGAGAAAGCCACTGGAATGCTCCTTGTCTCGGTTTCGAAGTCCGAGCGGAGCCTAGCTATTCCCGCGCGGCTTCTTCCCCCTGATCCAGCCCGTCGTCGCCGATCTTCGGGACCACGTCGGGGTCGCCCCCGGTCCAGCGGTTGAACCGGTACCACGCTGGCTTGGCCTCCCGCTTGGCGTCGAGCAGTCCAGCGGTGCCGCAGAAGACGCAGCTCCCCCCCTCGTCGGCCCAGGTGAACCACCAGACGCCGCGGATGTTCCAGCGCAGCCGGTTAGCGCTGACGATCGTGAGCGCCGTGTCGAGCTCCCGGGCCTGGCCGTAGAGGCCGCGCTGCCAGCGGGTGGGCCCGTCGGCCGAGCCCCAGCCCAGCTCGGTGATGTAGAGCGGCACATCCGGGTCGCCGTACTTGCGGGCGATCCGGCGCAGGTTGCGCAGCTGTCCGCTCATCGCCCGGGCGTCGGCGACATACGGGTGCAGGGCGACGCCGTCGAAGAACGGCTTCACCCGTCCGGCCCGGTAGAAGCGGGCCAGGTAGTCGCCGGAGGCGACGTTGGGCGGGATCTGCAGCGGCCGGCCGAAGAGGCCGCCGAAGATCGCCTTCGACCCCGGCGCTTCCCGGTGGATGATCCGCCCGGCGATCCGCATCAGGGCCGCGAAGCGCTTCGGTTCGGGGTCGCTGGCGAAGCTGACGATGTTCTCCTCGTTCCAGATCTCGAAGCGCCGCATCGGCACGTAGGGAAGGTCTTCTTCTTCGCGCCAGAAGGAGCCGCCCACCCCGTAGCGCCGCACCACCGCCCGCACGAACGAGGCCCAGGCCCGCCGCTGCCAGGGGTTGGCGACCGGCAGGTCGATCCCTTCCGCCGCGACCCAGCCGGGCGAGTTGACGAGGAACGGGAAGATCTCCATCCCGGCGTTCGCCGCCAGTTTCACCTCGTGGTCGAAGTAGCCCCACTGCCGCTCGGAATAAGCGGGGCTCTGCGGCTCGACGGCGGCCCAGACGAGCGGCTGGCGGACGCTCTTGATCCCCGCTTCTGCCATCAGCTCGTAGTCCCTGGCCGTGCCCGCGTTCTGCGGCGAGATGCCGACGAAGCCCGGCGGCAGGTAGGCCTGGGCGGCAGCCGGAGCCACCGCCAGGAGCACGAGAACGAGAGCCGGGATCAGCCTGAGCGCCATGGTCTTCGCTACGAACCGCATATCCGCCCAAAGTAGCGGCGCCGGGCAGCGGCCCGCGCCCCCACCCCGGCGTCTGGGATAATCGTCCCCTCTCGGGGCGTGGCGCAGCCTGGTAGCGCGCACCGTTCGGGTCGGTGAGGTCCCCGGTTCAAATCCGGGCGCCCCGATGGTTGAAGCTCTCGAAGGGACGCGAACAGGGTGAAGAATCCGCAGTTTGCGACCCTTCGGGGGGGTTTGGCCAAACCCAGGTTCCACATAAACACTGAGGTTCTTGCAACTAATCGGGAATTGTGAGAATTTCGTGCCTTCCATGGCCGCCCACGACATCAACGTCTACGTCATCGACCGGGATTCGGCCGATGTCGATCTGGGCGACTACAAGGACCGAATACGAGTTCACGACGTGTCCTCTCGGAAGCGTCGCCCTGGCCCCGTGATCATGGTTCGTCAGCCTCGGCCGCCGGTCAAAATCATGGGACTCGATTCACCGCACGAGATCGAGCTCGAGGTCACGGACCCGAGTGAGCTGGACAGCGAGGCGATCAAGGACCTGGTCGACGCGGTCGATCGGGGCGATCACAAACTGTCGATCGTCCAGGTCGAGGAACACTCTTAGGCGCCGAAGGGCTTGAGCAACCCGGAGACCGATCAATCCAGTGATCGGATCAGCGCGGCGAGCGATCAGATCAGGGCCACTGCCAAGTGGATCATCGCCGCGCTCGCCGGCGTGGGTGCAGCACTCATTGCCGGACTCCAGCTCACTGGGCTGGGCAAGCTTGGCTTCGGCGAACTGCTCATCGCCGTCGGTGGCCTAGCCGTCGCGCTCGGCGCGGTCCTGGTCGCCATCTGGGTGGTGTCGAAGGTACTCACCCCACCGATGGTCCTGTTGGACGAACTTCCGGAGTACGTCGGCGAGTTGACCGAAAAAGACGTGACCCTGCTGATGGGTCAAGCCGCCGATCTGGAGACGCTGCTGGATCGTTACAAGTTGGTCGACCGGGAGTCCCGAGAACGCTGGGAAAAGGTGGAAGAGAAAAGGGAAGCAGCGAAAGACCAGGCCGCAAAGAACGCGTTGCAAGCCGACATCGAGAGCGCCGAAGCCAAAGACGAACAGTTCGAATCCCTCAACGGGGCGGTCGACTACCTCCGTGGCCTGGCCCTCAACATGAAGATACGCAAGGCCTTCGAGGAGATGCGAAGACCCCTGACCTACGCCGTCATTGCCGCTGTCGTCGGGGTGGTCGTCCTCGCCTACGAGACCAACCAGCCCGAAGACAAGCCGAAGACGCCGCCGCACACCACCAAGGCGGTGGGGCAGTCGCCAGTCGGGGTAAGGCTCGTGCTGACCTCGGATGAGCGAAAGATCCTCGCTCCGCGTCTGGGGAAGAAATGCCGCTCGGGGCCGCTTAGGGGAATGGCGATCGGAGGGAGGCCGGTCGCTCTCGACGTGGTCACCCTGCCGACCCCACGGTGCCGCTCGATACGGGTAATGGTGACTCCAGAAGCCGGCATCGTGATCCACCGCTCGCCGCTGCGACGGGTAGTCCGGGCCGAAAGGTTGGCCCGAAAATCGGACTAACCATCGGCGGGTCCCTAGGCCATGGCCCAGCGATAGACCTGCAGGCCCGCTGGGCCCGGCGCTAGTGTCTCCCAATGCCTCCCACCCCCGCCTTCGAGGTCCATGAGGCGAACCTGCATGGGCACCGCGCGGTCTACCGGACCGTCGGCAGCGGCCCGACCGTGGTCCTGATCCACGGGATGGTCAACTCCTCCCGGCACTGGGAGACGGTGGCGCAGCGGCTGGCCGGCTCCTACCGGGTGATCGCGCCGGACCTGATCGGCCATGGCGAAGCGGCGACGCCCCGGGGCGACTACTCGCTGGGCGCGCACGCGGCGGCGATCCGCGACCTGCTGACCACGATCGGGATCGAGCGGGCGACGATCGTCGGCCACTCGCTCGGCGGCGGCGTCGCGATGCAGTTCTTCTACCAGTTCCCCCAGCGCACCGAGCGCCTGGCGCTGATCTCCAGCGGCGGCCTCGGCCACGACGTCAGCCCGCTGCTGCGCGGCGCGGCGCTGCCCGGCTCGGCGGCGCTGCTGCGCCTCGCCACGCGCCCCCGGCTGGTCGGCGCCCTCGCCCGCGGCGGCAAGCTGCTGCGGGAGCGCGGCGTCTCCACCGGCATCTATCTCCAGGCCGTCGCCCGCGCCCTCGGGCCGCTGCAGGACGACGGCTCGCGCCGCGCTTTCCTGCAGACGCTGCGCTCGGTGATCGACGTCCAGGGCCAGAAGGTCAGCGCCCGCGACCGCCTCTACCTGCTGGGCGAGATGCCAACCCTGATCGTCTGGGGCGAGCGCGACCGCACCATCCCCCTCTCCCACGGGCTCGAGGCGGCCGGCTCGATTCCCAATTGCCGCTTCGAGACCCTGCCCAAGGCCGCCCACTTCCCCAACCTCGAAGACCCCCAGGGCCTGGCCGACGTCCTCGTCGACTTCCTCGCCACCACCGCCCCGGCCCACATCGTCGACTCCGAGTGGCGCGACGTGATCGCCCAGCGCGCCCGCCTGCGCCGCGTCGCCTAGCCGACTTTCGCCACACCCCACTGTGGCGAATATCGGCTGCGCCTATTCGACCTCGGCGATCGCCGTTTCCACTTCCTCCAGCGACGGGCCCTCCTGCAGGGTCACCGTGCCGCTCGGGCCGCTGACGATCATCCCCTGGCCGGTGCGGATTTTCAGGTTGCGGCCGAGCTCCTCGTAGCCTTCCAGCCGCTTGTCGATCGAGCCGCCGGACACGCCGTTCTCTTCCAGGTCCTCGTTCCATTCTTCGAGTTCGAGTTCCTCTACCGCACCGGCGACCGAGGCCAGGTACTCCTGGTCAACTCTGAAGCGCTCGGCTTCGTCCTGGTTGCGGAAGAAGAGGTAGATGTAGTTCCAGCCGTAGTTCTGGTCGGCGGCCGCCTCGGCGCCGTAGAAACCGAGCTGCTCGGGGTTGATGCTGTTCGAGTAGTGCCGGTAGAGGAGCTTCGCGTCGCCGGGCCGCACGTAGCGTTCGGCCAGCGCCGGGATCGTCGAGAGGAAGTCGTCGCGGCAGTCCTCGCACTGCATGTCGTTGAAAACCTGGATCGTCACCGGCGCGTCATCGGAGCCGAACCTGTCGCCTTCCTGCGGCACCCCGCCGAACAGCCTCTGGGCGTCGGTGACGCCGCCGACGTGGACCACCGGGTCGCCTGGCTCCTGCGTCGACAGCTCGACGATCGTGTAGCCGAGGGCGATCAGGGCGAGCGCCAGCAGGGCGACGACCCAGAGCCTGCCCCGCCGGGGCAGCGGCCTGGAAGCGGCTTCGGAGGACATTCGCCAGCCATTATCGCGAGCCGGCCTCGGCGGCGATCCCCCAAGCTGCGGTTCTGCCCCATTGACGGCGTCCAGCCGCGTCGGTACATATGGAGCTACCGATTTTCAACGACCCTGGAGGTCATCGATGGCCCATCACCTGACGCCCGCCGAGCTCGCCGACCAGCTGCAGATGGAGCGAGGGGAGGTGATCGGCAAGTGCGTCCAGATGGGGGTCCCGATCTACCACGGCCGGATCGACAGGACGCTGTTCGAAAGCTCGCTGCGGAGCGCGGGTTCCTCGCCCTCGAGGCAGGCCGCGCCCCAAATCCGGCGCTGAACTAGACTCCCCCGGCAGATGTCGGGGAGAGGTACCAACTCGAAGACGGTCGCAGACCTGCTGCCGAAGGCAGCGCAGCTCTACGGCCCCAACGTCGCCGTCAAGTACAAGGAGGGCGACCGGTGGCTGAGCAAGACCTTCGCCGAGGTCGAGCAGATCGTCATGCCGCTGGCACTCGGCCTGGTAGAGCTCGGGGTCCAGAAGGGCGACCGGGTCTCGATCCTCGGCAACACCCGCCCCGAGTGGACCTACTTCGACTTCGCGGCGCTCTCGATCGGCGCCACCGTCGTCCCGATCTACCAGACCAACTCGCCCGAAGAGTGCCGCTACGTCCTCGAGAACTCCGACTCCAAGGTCGTGATCGTCGAGGACGACGAACAGCTCGAGAAGGTGCGGGCGGTCCGCGATCAGCTGCCGCAGCTGGAGCAGATCGTGCTGATGACCGGGGATGCCGACGACGCGCTCTCGACGGAGGAACTTGCCGCCAGGGGAAGCGGCGACGCGAGCCGCTGGGCGGCGCTCTACGAAGCGGTCACCCCGGAGGACATCTGCACCTTCATCTACACCTCCGGCACGACCGGCCCGCCGAAGGGCTGCATCATCAGCCACGGCAACTACCGGGCGATGCTGGACATGGTCAAGGAGACCAGCGTCATCGAGGAGGGAGACCTCACCTACCTCTACCTCCCCCTCGCCCACTCCTTCGCCCTGCTGATCCAGCTCGGCAGCTACGACCTCGGCACGGCGATCGCCTACTGGGAGCGGGACCCGCTCAAGATCCTCCCCAACCTGGCCGAACTGAAACCGTCCTACTTCCCCTCGGTACCGCGGATCTTCGAGAAGATCTACACCGCAGCGACCAGCGCGATGGAGAAAGAGGGTGGCCTCAAAAAGGCGATCTTCAACTGGGCGATCAACGTCGGCGCGAAGATGCGCGAGGCCGAACGCTCCGGCCGCAAGCCCGGCTTCTTCCTGCAGCACCAGTACGCCTTCGCCGACAAGAAAGTCCTGTCGAAAATTCGCGGCCTGTTCGGCGGCAACATCCGGCTCGCCGTCTCCGGCGCGGCACCGATCAACCCCGAGATCCTGCGCTTTTTCGACGCCGCCGGCGTCCTCGTGCTCGAGGGCTGGGGGATGACCGAGACCTCGACCGCGGCGACGATCTCCTCGCCGGACGACTTCAAGGTCGGGACGATCGGCAAACCCTTCCCGGGCTGCGAGGTCAAAATCGGCGACGACGGCGAGATCCTCGTCAAGGGCCCGAACGTCTTCCAGGGCTACCACAAGAACCCCGAGGCGACGGCCGAGACGATCGTCAACGGCTGGCTTCACACCGGCGACATCGGCGAGATCGACCCCGAGGGCTTCATCAAGATCACCGGCCGCAAAAAGGACATCATCATCACCGCGGGCGGCAAGAACATCACCCCCGCCAACCTCGAGGCCGAAATCAAGCAGCACCCGCTGGTCTCCCAGTGCGTCGTCGTCGGCGACCGCCGGCCCTACCTGGTGGCGCTGGTCACCCTCGACCCCGAAGAGGCGGTCAAATACGCCCAGGAGCACGACCTGCCCGAGGATCCGGCCGCCCTGGCCGCCAACCCCGACGTGAAGGCCGACATCGAAGCCCACGTCGAGAAGATCAACCAGAACTTCGCCCGCGTCGAGCAGGTCAAGAAGATCGCCATCCTTTCCCAGGACCTATCCCAGGAGAACGGCGAGCTGACCCCCACGCTCAAGGTAAAGCGCGCCGTCGTCGCCCAGAAGCACGAGGGCGAGATCGAGCAGCTCTACGCCGCTTAGCTCTTATTTCAAGTCTTATTGCAAGTAGAGCGGCTAGCTTAGGAAGCTTGGCCGCTCTGCCGCAGCAGGACCGAGGTGGTCTGCTCGAGGACCCGGCGCCAGGCTGAGCTCTGCTCGGGCTCTTCGTCCGACGCGTTCTCGACCACGCGGCGGACGCGGCGCTCGGAGATTTCGAGGCCGTGTTTCTCGGCGATCTCCTTGTAGCGGTCGTAGTCCTGGGCCAGCGTGGCGGTGACCGATTCGAAGCCGTGGCGGGCGATCTGCAGCCGCCGCGAGTAGTCCATGATCGGGGTCCCGAACATCAGCTCGTCGTTCGGTTCGGGCTCGAGCAGGACGATGTCGACGCCGGGGTATTTCTCCTGCCACTGCTCGACGGCCTGGTGGAGCCGCTGGTGGGCGATCAGGCGGAAAGTCTGGTTGGCGATCGCCGGCAGGCCCATGTCGGAGACCCGGCGCACCCGGCGGCCGAACACGGTCGGGATCGTCTTCTCGAAGTCGTTGACGTAAGGGACGAGCGGGTTGACTACGACGATGAACTTAGCGCCTTTTTCGACCGCGATGTCGACGTTGGTGGTCGAGCGGATGCCGCCGTCGACGAACTGGCGCCCCTTCAGGTCGACCGGCTTGTAGACGATCGGCAGGCAGGTCGAGCACTCCACCGCTTTGGAGATCGGCACGTCCGACCAGCCGTCTTCGCCGAAGACGATCCGCTCGCAGGTGTCGAGGTCGGTGGCGGTCAGGTAGAGCTCGGGGTCGATCAAGCGGAAGTCGTTGACGCGGCCGTCTGTGGTGAGGGCTTCCTCGACGTAATCGGAGAGGCCCGAGCCCGAGTAGAGCCCGGTCGGCAGCGCCTCCGCCAGGCCGACCCCGATGTCCATCGCCGAGAACTCGCCGATCCGCACCAGCGAACGCAGCAGCTCGAGCGTGCGCAGAGGCAACGCCGCGCCCTTGCTGAGGAAGCCGAGGTAATTGGGTTTGAGGACCTTGTTGAGGTCGAGGTCTTCGAGACCCATGCTGTCGTCGGAATTGATCACCTGCATCATTTCCTCGGGCGTGACCCCGTTGGCCAGCATCGAGGCGACGAAAGAACCGGCGCTGGTGCCGACGTAGACGTCGAAGTTGTTGACCGTGCTGTTCACCGCCAGCAGGTCGAGGGCGCGCAGGGCGCCGATCTCGTAGACGCCGCCGGTGAAACCGCCGCCGCCGAGGACCAGGGCCGTCTTCGACGGCTTTTTGCGCCGGGTGGGCCGCTTCCGCGGTTTGGACTCGATGTCGACGACTTCACCCATACGTGCAGTATTCCAGGGCGAGAGGTCATCCTCGGCCGCTACCTTCCACGTCTCGCGTGTTGAGAAACCCGATGAAACGCATCCTGTTGCCCCTAATGGGGCTCTCAGCAGCCCTTTTCCTGCTCTGGGGCGGCGTGGCCCAGGCGGCCACGAGCTGCGACCAGATGCGCGCCTGGCTGCGCCAGGGAGGCGGTTCGGCAAGCGGATTGCTCGTCGTCGACACGGAAACCGACGAGGTTCTCTGCGCTAGCGCGCCGGGTCGTTCGCGGCCCCTGGCCTCGAACATGAAGCTCTTCACCACCGCCGCGGCGCTCTCCAAGCTCGGCCCGGAATACCGGATCCCGACCAAAGTCTTCCGCGACGGCCCGGTGGACGCCAAAGGCGTCCTGCGCGGCAGCCTCTACCTGCAGGGCGGCGGCGACCCGGCCCTCGGCACCCCGGCCTTTTACAACGCCTACTTCGGCGGCCTCGGCACCAACATCTTCGCCCTGGCCCCTCAGATCAAGGCGACGGGGATCAAATCGATCACCGGGCGCCTCTACGCAGACGACACGGTGTTCGACCGCCGCCGCGGCGTCGCCGACTCCGGCTACGCGACCAGCCCCTACATCGGCCCCCTGTCCGGTCTCGCCTTCAACTCCGGCTTCGCCGGCTCGACCAGCACCAGCGGCTTCTCCTCCGACCCGGCCAAGCTGGCGGTGGGCAAGCTGGCCCGCTCGCTGCGCGGGGTCGTCCCGCCCGAGACCGCCCTGGCGCCGACCCCCCCGGACGCCGAGCGGGTCGCCCTGGTCCGCTCCCCCACCCTCGACCGGATCGTCAACCTCACCGACGTCTATTCGAACAACTACTTCGCCGAGATGCTGATCAAGCTGCTCGGGGCGCGCTTCGGTGGTGCCGGCACCACCGCCGCGGGCGCCAACGTGGTCGAGGCCTTCGCCCGCGGCCACGACTCCGTCGTCAACGCCGTCGACGGCTCCGGCCTGACCCGATCCAACCGCTCCAGCCCGCGCGAGGTGGTCGACCTGCTGCTCGGCATGCAGGAAGACGCCGCGGGCGAAGAGTTCATCCAGGACCTCGCCCTGACCGGCCAGGAGGGCACCGTCGCCAGCCGCATGGAGGGCACCGCCGCCTACGGCCGCTGCCGGACCAAGACCGGGACGATCAGCGGCGTCAGCAACCTCTCCGGCTACTGCTTCAACCGCAGCGGCCGGGTGATGGCCTTCTCGATCCTGATGGCAGGAGTCGGCAACCTCAGCCTCGCCCACCTGAACCAGGACCGAATCGCCGCCGCAGTCGCCGGCTACTGAGCGACCAGCTCGCGTAGACCGGCTTCGTCCAGCACCTCGGTGCCGAATTTCTCCGCTTTGGCGAGCTTCGAGCCGGGGTTGTCGCCGGCGACGACGTAGTCGGTTTTCTTCGAGACCGAGCTGGTCACCTTGCCGCCGGCCGACTTGACCAGGGCCGCCGCCTCCTCGCGGGTCAGCTCGGGCAGGGTTCCGGTGAGGACGACGGTCTTGCCCTCCAGCGGCCCGCCCTCCCGGCGCCGTTCGGAGGGATCGGCCTCGAGTCGCAGGCCCTTCTCACGCAGTTTCTCCACCAGCGCCCAGGTGGCCTCGTCGAGCAGAGACTCGGCGATCTGCACTGCCATGATCGGCCCGACCCCCTCGACCTCCTCTATCTGCTTCGAATCGGTCTCGGCCGCCTCGCGCAGGGCGTCGATCGTGCCGAAGTGGTCGGCCAGCGCCTCGGCGGTGACGTAGCCGACACCGGGCAGTCCGAGTGCGTAGAGCACCCGTTTGAAGGGTCGCTGCTTCGAAGCCTCGATCGCGGCCACCAGGTTACGCGCCGAGGTCTCGGCGAAGCGGTCGAGCTCGACCAGCCGCTCGACCGTCAGGTCGTAGATGTCGGCGACGTCGGTGATCACACCCGCTTCGAGGAAGGTCTGCGCCTGCTTCTCGCCCAGCCCCTCGATGTCCATCGCCCCCTTGCTGACGAAGTGCTTGACGTGCTGGAAGGATTGCCCCGGACAGCCGGCGCGGTTGGGGCAGATCGTGAAGACCGAGTCCTCCGGCTTGATCGTCGGCGTGTCGCAGGCCGGGCAGTAGGCCGGAGGCTTCTCCTTGCGGGCTCCCTTCTGCTTGCGCGGCAGCTTCGGCGAGACGACCTGGGGGATCACGTCGCCGGCTCGCATCACCACCACCTCGTCGCCCTTGCGCACGTCCTTGCGCGCCAGGTCCTCCTCGTTGTGGAGGGTCGCGGTGGTGACGGTGACGCCGCCGACGTGGACCGGCTCCAGCATCGCGAAGGGGACGAGGTGCCCGGTGCGGCCTACGTTCCAGACCACCTGCTTCAGCGTCGTCGTCGCCGTCGTCGGGGGGAACTTCCAGGCGATTGCCCAGCGGGGCTCGCGGCCGACGACGCCGAGCTCGCGCCAGAGCGCCTTCTCGTCGACCTTGACCACCACCCCGTCGATCTCGTAGTCGAGCTCGTCGCGCCGCTCCTCCCACCAGTGGCAGCGCTTGACGACGCCCTCGACCCCCGCGTGGTGGTCGGTGTCGGGGTTGACCTTGAAACCACGGTCGCGCAGCCATTCGACCTCGTCCATGTGGGTGGGGAGGTCGAGGCCCCTGACCGCCCCGATCCCGTACATCCAGGTCGAGAGCGGTCGTTCGGCCGCCAGCGAGGGGTCGAGCTGGCGGATCGAGCCGGCGGCCGAGTTGCGCGGGTTGGCGAAGGTCGGTTCGCCGGCCTCGGCACGGCGCTCGTTCAGCGCTTTGAAGGCGGCGATCGGCAGGTAGATCTCCCCCCGCACTTCGATCAGCGCCGGCGCCCTGTCGATCCGCAGCGGCACCGAGCCGATCGTGCGCAGGTTCTGGGTCACGTCCTCGCCGACGCGGCCGTCTCCCCGGGTCGCGCCGCGGACCAGCACCCCGTCCTCGTAGGTGAGGGTGACCGCCAGCCCGTCGATCTTCGGCTCGGTCGTGTAGCTGAACTGCGAGGCGGTGATGTCGAGGCGCTTGAGGTAGTTGGCGATCCGGTTCTCCCAGCCCCGCAGCTCCTCCTCGTTGCGGGCGTTGCCGAGCGAGAGCATCTGCTCGTGGTGCTCGACCGGCTCAAACCGCTCCAGCGGCGGCGCCCCCACCCGCTGCGTCGGTGAGTCGGGCGTGCGCAACTCGGGATGGGTCTCCTCCAGCGCCCGCAGCTCGTTCAGCAGCTCGTCGTAAGTGTCGTCGCCGATCTCGGGATCGTCGAGGACGTAGTAGAGGTGGTTGTGGTGGGCGAGGAGCTCCCGCAGCTCCGCCGCGCGCTGCTCGGCGGAGCTGCTCACGCGGTCGTGGCGCTCGCGGCCAGCATCTCCTCGAAGCCCCAGCCGCGCAGGCGCTCGAGGCCGCCGTGGTCGGTGAGGTCGAAGTGGATCGGGGTGACGGAGATCCGGCCCTCGGCGACCGCGTTCAGGTCGGTTCCCTCGATCTCCTCATAGCCCGGCTGCCAGCCGTAGATCTCGTAGTGGCGGCGCCCGCCCTTCTCCTCGACCAGCTTCAGCTCGTCGTTGTAGATCCGTTTGCCGAGCCTGGTCACCTCGATCCCCTTCGGATCGCAGGAGGGGCAGTTGACGTTGATCAGGGTCGCCTCCGGCATCGTCTCCCGGGTCAGCCGGGAGACGAGCTGGGCGGTGAAGCGGGCGGCGACGGCGAAGTCGAAGCGGCCGCTGACGTAGCCGAGGCCGCCGGCGGAGGACTGCTGCGAAAGGGCAACCGCGGGGATCCCCAGCACGATCCCCTCCAGCGCCGCCGCGACGGTTCCCGAGTAGGTGATGTCGTCGCCGAGGTTGGCGCCGTGGTTGATCCCGGAGACGATCAGGTCCGGCCGGCCTCCGACCAGGCCCAGCTCGGCGAAGCGGACGCAGTCGACCGGGGTGCCGTCGGTGGCGTAGCCGACCCGGCCGTCGTCGAAGTTGACCTCCTCGACGGTGAGCGGCGAGCGGGTCGTGATCCCGCGCCCGATGGCGCTGCGGTTGGAGTCCGGCGCGATCACGTCGACCTCGATGCCGTCGAGCTCGACCAGCGCCCGCCGGGCCGCCTGCAGCCCCGGTGCGGAGATGCCGTCGTCGTTGGTGAGAAGGATGCGCACCAGCCCGATTCTAGGTGGGCCTCGCGACGACCGAAGGTCGGAGATACTGCGGCCGTGCCGACGGTCCGCCTCGAGATCGAATACGACGGCTCCGGCTTCCGCGGCTGGGCCGGCCAGCCGGGCCTGCGCACGGTGCAGGGCGAGCTGGAGACGGCCCTGGAGACCGTTCTGCGCGAGCCGGTCGAGCTGACCGTGGCGGGCCGCACCGACACCGGTGTACACGCGCTGGGCCAGGTGGCGAGCTTCGACCTGGCGACCGAGCCGCCGGGCGACCTGATGCGCCGTCTCAACGGGGTCGGCCCCGACGACGTCGCCGTCACCGCCGCCGCGGTCGTCGCCGACGGCTTCGACGCCCGCCGCGACGCCAAGTCACGCAGCTACCGCTACCGGTTGCTGGCGCGCTCCGCGCCGAACCCCTTCGAGCGCGGCCGCGCGCTCTGGTGGCCGCACCGGGTAGACCGCGAGGCGCTCGACGCCTGCGCCGCCGCCCTGCCCGGAACCCACGACTTCACCGCCTTCACCCCGACCCAGACCGACCACGTCCGCTTCGAGCGCGACGTCCTCGCCGCCTCGTGGGAAACCGAAGGCGACATCCTCTCCTTCCGCATCGCCGCCGACGCCTTCATGCGCAACATGGTCCGAGTCCTCGTCGGCACCCAACTGGAGGTCGCCTCAGGCAGGCGCAGCGTCGAGAGCTTCACCGCCCTCCTAGGGGGCGCACCTAGAACCGAGGCAGGAGATACGGCACCACCCCACGGTCTGTATCTGGAGTCGGTCGCCTACGACTGAGCCGGGGTGGGGACACCCTCGGGCTGGCGGATACTCAAAGTCGCAGTGCTAATTAGCACTGCGACTTGTCAGAACGAGGGTGTCCCCACCCCGGCTACCGCTAGACGAGCTCGAGGTAGACCATCTCGGTGGAGTCGCTCCGCCGAGGGCCCAGCTTGACGATGCGGGTGTACCCGCCCGGTCGCGTCGCGTAGCGCGGCGCCACCTCGTCGAACAGCTTGTGGACGATGAACTTGTCGTTGTGCAGCGTCGCCAGCGCCTGGCGCCGGGCGTGCAGGTCGCCCCGTTTGGCGAGCGTGATCAGCTTCTCGACCTCGGGCTTGACCGCCTTGGCCTTCGCCTGGCTGGTCTGGATCCGCTCGTGCTCGATCAGCTGCTTCGAGAGGTTCGAGAGCAGCGCCTCACGGTGGGCGGAGTCGCGGCTGAGCTTGTTCCGCTTCTTTTTGTGCCGCATCGCTCCGCCCTTGCCTCTGGCTAGTCCGCCTGCAGGTCGAGGCCGCGGGAGTGCAGGGTCTCGATGACTTCCTCGATCGACTTCTGACCGAAGTTCGGGATCGCGTTCAGTTCTGCGCGCGACTTGCGCACCAGGTCGCCGACGGTCTGAACCCCTGCCCGCTTCAGGCAGTTGTAGGAACGGACGCCCAGTTCGAGCTCCTCGATCAGGATCTCGTCGAGACCGTTGGCGGCGGCACCGCCGTCGCCCCCGGACGAGGAGAATCCGTCGCTGGGGATGGCCGGCGCCGGTTCACGCGCGGTCAGCTCCTCGACGCGATCAGCGTCGGTGAAGATCGCCAGGCTCTTGATCAGGATCTCGGAGGCCTCGCGCAGTGCGGCTCCGGGCTCGATCGAACCGTCGGTTTCGAGGTCGAGGGTCAGTTTGTCGAAGTCGGTCCGCTGGCCGACGCGGGCGGCGGCGACCGAGTAGGAGGCGCGGCGGATCGGCGAGAAGATCGAGTCGATCGGGATCACGCCGATCGGCTGCTCGTCGGACTTGTTCTCTTCGGCCGGCGAGTAGCCGCGGCCGCGGCCGATCGTCAGGTAGACCTCGAGTTTGGTTTTTTTCTCGAGCGTCGCGATCGGCGCCTCGGGGTTGAGGATCTCGACGCCGGAGGGAAGGTCGATGTCCTTCGCCTTGACCTCGCCGGGGCCGGTGGCCACCAGCGGCGCCTCGACCTCGTCGGCGTCGGTGTGCATGCGGACGACGAGGTCCTTGAGGTTGAGGATGATGTCGGTGACGTCCTCTTTGACGCCGGGCACGGTCGAGAACTCGTGCGCGACTCCCTCGATGCGGACGCTGGTGATGGCGGCGCCGCCGAGCGAGGAGAGGAGGACACGGCGAAGGCTGTTGCCGAACGTGTAGCCGAAGCCCTTGTCGAGCGGCTCGATCGTGAACGTGCCGCGACGGTCGTCGACCTTCTCGGAGGTGATGCGGGGGACCTGGAAATCGGTGGTCATGAGTTCCTTGCTCTGGGGTGTTTCAGAAGTCGTTCCGGACTACTTGGAGTACAGCTCGACAATCAGCTGCTCCTGAACCGGCGCCGAGATCTCGGAGCGCTCGGGGTAGCGCAGGACCTTGGCGGTGAGGGCATCGTGATCGGCCTGCAACCACGCCGGAACGGTCGAGACCAGTTCCGTCGCCCGCCGGATCGTGTCGCTGGCGTTCGATCCGGCTTTGATCGAGATGATGTCTTCGGGTCGTACCTGGTACGAGGGGATGTTCACCCGGCGGCCGTTGATCTGCCAGTGGCCGTGGGTGATCAGCTGTCTCGCCTGGCGCCGGGAAGCGGCGAAGCCGAGGCGGACGAGGACGTTGTCGAAGCGGGACTCGAGCAGGCGCAGCAGGTTCTCGCCGGTCACGCCCTCCTGGCGCGAGGCCTTGTCGTAGTAGGCGCGGAACTGTTTCTCGAGCACCTGGTAGTAGCGGCGGGTCTTCTGCTTCTCGCGCAGCTGGACGCGGTACTCGGACTGGCGCAGGCGGCCGCGGCCGTGATCTCCAGGCGGGTAGGAGCGACGCTCCACGCCGCACTTGTCGGTGAAGCAGCGCTCGCCCTTGAGGAAGAGTTTCTGCCCCTCACGGCGGCACTGCTTGCACTGCGGCGAGGTGTCCCGAGCCATTAGACGCGCCTCCGCTTCTTGGGACGGCAGCCGTTGTGGGCCTGCGGGGAAACGTCCTTGACGGTGGTCACGTCGAGCCCGGCGGCCTGCAGCGACCGGATCGCGGTCTCCCGGCCCGAGCCGGCGCCCTTGGCGAAGACCTCGACCCGCTCCAGGCCGTGTTCCATGCCCTTTTTGGCGGCCGCGTCGGCGGTCACCTGGGCGGCGAACGGGGTCGACTTGCGCGAGCCTTTGAACCCGGCCGAACCGGCCGACTCCCAGGCGATCACGTTGCCGTCGGTGTCGGTCAGGGTGACGATCGTGTTGTTGAAGGAGGTCTTGATGTGCGCCTGCCCGTAGGAGACGTTCTTTTTGACCCGGCGGCGGGAGCGCCCTTTCGAAGCTTTTTTCTCGGCCATGGTCTCCCCTATACCTTGCGCTTGCCGGCGACGCTCAGCCGGCGCGGGCCCTTGCGGCCGCGTGCGTTGGTCTTGGTCCGCTGTCCGCGGACCGGCAGGCCGCGGCGGTGACGGAGGCCGCGGTAAGAGCCGATCTCCATCAGCCGTTTGACGTTCTGCGAGCGCTCGCGCCGGAGGTCGCCCTCGACCTCGCGGTTCTCGACCGCTTCGCGGAGCTTGATCACCTCGTCCTCGGTCAGGTCCTTGACCGGGGTCTCGGGATCGACTTTGGTCTCCTTGAGGATCTGCTGGGCGGTCGAACGACCGATCCCGAAGATGTAGGTGAGCCCGATTTCAACCCGTTTGTTGACCGGGATGTTGATGCCGGCGATACGTGCCATGCCCTAGCCCTGCCTCTGCTTATGGCGCGGGTTCTGGCAGATCACGAGGACCGCCCCATTTCGGCGGATGACCTTGCACTTCTCGCACATCGGCTTGACGGAAGCTCGAACCTTCATTGCTCCGGATCTCGTATCGACAACAGGACTCCCACGTGCCCCATGAATCGGACACAGGGACTGACAAACGGCCATAAGGCCGACGAGGAAAGATAGCAGGGGAGCCCCTCCGGGGCCGCCCGGTCAAGCGTCCTCGACGAGCGCGATCAGGAAGCCGTCGTAGCCCTTGACCCCAACCGTCTGGATCGTGGTCGCGCTGACCCGCGGATCGCCCCGCAGCTCCTCGTGCAGGCGGCGCTGGGCTCTCACCTTCTCATCGGGAGATGCGGCGTCGGCAAGAGCGCCGTCGCGCACGACGTTATCGGCGACGATCAAGCCTCCTGGGCGGGTCCGGTCTAATGACCAAGTGAAGTAATTGGGGCTGTTGACCTTGTCTGCGTCGATGAAGACGAGGTCGAAGGGACCGGCGTCTTCCTCCGCTAAGACCGGCAGCGCCTCGAGGGCAGGCCCGACGCGAACCTCGACCCGATCCCCTACCCCGGCCTGCTCGATGCTCCGCCGCGCCACCTCGGCGTACTCCGGCTTCGCCTCCAGGGTGATCAGGCGCCCGTCGGCCGGCAACGCCCGCGCCATCAGGATCGCGCTGTAGCCACCAAGGGTGCCGAACTCGAGGATCCGTTTCGCCCCGACCAGCCGGACCAGTAACTGCAGCAGCTTCCCCTGCGGCGGGGAGACCTGGATCGAGGGCAACCCGGCAGCCTCGGCTGCCTCAACCGCCCCCCGCAGCGCCTCGTCCTCCTCGAGCAGCGTGTCCGCAACGAACTGGTCGACCGCGGAGAAGATCTTCTGGTCCATAGAGAAGATCGTGACACGGGAGGGCAATCCGATGCTCCGAACATCACCTCTTATTTCGTCCCGCAGTCTTTCCAGAGACTGAATGGATTTCTCAAGGGCCATCGACGCAGAGTCGCATCAGTTCGGCGCGGTGTCACGCCAATGGATCGCTCCGGAAATCAGCGTCACACCGGTTGGCCAAAATTCGGGCGAACGAGTCGGAAGTTCGCCGAGAGACTCAGCGTGTGCGACTGGCGCGCGCCGGACCAAGCGGAGCAAGGACGCAGGGAGCCCGGATAGCGGCGCTATCCGGGTGACCGAGGACGCCGCTACGCGCAGTGTCCGCCGCCGCCAGGCGCGCGCGATGAGGCTCTCGGAGGACTTCCTACTCGTCTTCGTGCCAGGGAGTGAGGATGCGGGGCCCGTCGGGGGTGACCGCCACGGTGAACTCGAAGTGGGCGGCCAGCGAGCCGTCCTCCGAGTAGACCGCCCAGCCGTCGTCGCCCATCCGCACCAGCGGCCCGCCGACGTTGACCATCGGCTCGATCGCCAGCACCATGCCGGGCTCCAGTTCCGGGCCCTTGCCGGGCTCGCCGAAGTTGGGGACCTGCGGTTCCTCGTGCATGTCGCGACCGATCCCGTGGCCGACCAGGGTGCGGATGATCGAGAGGCCCTCGATCTCCACCGCCCGCTGGATCGCGGCGGAGACGTCGCCGAGGTGGTTGCCTGGCCGCATCTGCTCGACCCCGGCGAACAAGGAACTCTTGGTCACGTCGAGCAGCTTCTGCGCCTCTGGGCTGACCGGGCCGATCGGCAGCGTCATCGCCGCGTCGGAGACCCAGCCGTCCTTGACGACGCCGACGTCGATCGCGATCACGTCGCCGCGCTTCAGCTCGTAGCCGTCGGGGATCCCGTGCACGACCATCGAGTTCGGCGAGGCGCAGATCGAGCCGGGAAAGCCCCTGTAGCCCTTGAAGGCGGGCTCGGCGCCCTGGGAGCGGATGAACTTCTCCGCCGCCGCGTCGAGTTCCTCGGTCGTGATCCCCGGACGCGCCTTCGCAGCGAGCATCTTCAGGCAGCGGACGAGGATCTCCCCCGAGACCGCCATCTGCTCGACCTCCTCCGGCGTCTTCTTGATGATCATTCGATACACGCTAGTGATCGCCGCAAGCGGCGCTCGCCGGTCCCGTCAGACGGTCTCGTCCTGCTCCATCCGCATCGTCGCCAGGGTGCGCCGGATCTGCTCCGCCACCTCGTCGGGCTTCGCCTCGCCCTCGATCCGCCGCAGGACGCTGCGGCTGTCGTAGTAGGAGACGAGCGGCTCGGTCTTCTCGTGGTAGGTCTCCAGCCGCTTGCGGATCACCTCCGGCTTGTCGTCGTCGCGGACGATCAGGGGCGAGCCGTCGATGTCGCAGACGCCCTCCTCTTTGGGCGGTTCGAACTCGACGTGGAACACGTGACCGTTGGCCTCGCAGGTGCGGCGGCCGCCGAGGCGGCGCACGACCTCGTCGTCGGAGACGTCGATCAGCAGCACTCCGTTCAGCGCCCGGCCCAGCTCGCTCAGCTTCGCGTCGAGCGCCTCGGCCTGCGGCGGCGTCCGCGGGAAGCCGTCGAGGATGAAGCCGTCGAGCGCCTCACTGGAAGCGATCCGGTCGGCGATCACGCCGACGATCACCTCGTCCGGCACCAGGTCGCCACGGTCCATGTACTCCTTCGCGGTGCGACCGAGCTCGGTCCCCTCCCGCACCGCGGCGCGCAGGATGTCCCCGGTCGCGTAGTACGGCAACCGCAGGTCTTCGTTCAGCCGCTCGCCCTGGGTGCCCTTGCCGGACCCGGGAGGACCGAGCAGTACGAGATTTAGCTCCGGCATCCCGGGCAGCTTATTTGAGGAAGCCCTCGTAGTTGCGCATCATCAGCTGCGCCTCGAGCTGCTTGACCGTGTCCAGCGCGACGCCGACGACGATCAGGATGGAGGTACCACCGAAGTAGAAGTTCGCCGCCGTCTGGCTGATCAGGATCGTCGGCAGCGCCGCCACCGCGCCCAGGTAGAGGGCGCCGGGGAAGGTCAGGCGCGAGAGGATCCGGTCGAGATATTCCGCGGTCGGGCGGCCGGGGCGCACGCCCGGGATGAAACCGCCGTATTTCTTCAGGTTGTCGGCCTGGTCGACCGGGTTGAAGGTGACCGCCGTGTAGAAGTAGGTGAAGATGACGATGAAGAAGACCTCGCCGACCACGTAGGCCCAGCCGTTGGGTTCGAAGAAGGCGGCGAAGTCGAGGGCGGCGGGGGTGTTGATCAGCTGCCCGATCGTCGGCGGGAAGGCCATGATCGAGGCGGCGAAGATGACCGGGATGACGCCGGCCATGTTGACCCGCAGCGGCAGGTAGGTGGACCCGCCGGAGGTCATTTTCCGGCCGACGACGCGTTTGGCGTACTGGACCGGGATCCGCCGCTGTCCCTCCTGCACGAAGACGATCGCGACGACCACCGCCAGGGCGATGAAGGGCATCATCACGACGAACACCTGATCGGGGTTGTTCCACCACTTCGAGAGCCCCGGCACGAGTTCGGCGGTGATCGAGGCGAAGATCATCAGCGAGATGCCGTTGCCGATCCCGCGCTGGGTGATCAGCTCGCCCAGCCACATCAGCAGGGTGCAGCCGGCGGTCAGGCACATCACGATCAGGAACAGCTTCGCGGCGGTGAGCTCGCCGATGACGCTGGAGCCGGATTCGTTGCCGAAGGAGCGGAAGAGGAAGACGTAACCGATCGACTGGCCGAAGGCGAGGCCGACCGTCAGGTAACGCGTGTACTGGGTGATTTTCTGCTGCCCGACTTCGCCCTCTTTCTGCAGCCGCTCGAGCGAGGGGACGACCACCGTCAGCAGCTGCAGGATGATCGAGGCGGTGATGTAGGGCATGATCCCCAGCGCGAAGAGGCTCAACCTCGAAAGGCCGCCGCCGGAGAAGACGTCGAGGAATGGCAGGATGCCGCCGCCGCTGAAGTTGCTGGCCGCTTCCTCGACCGCCTGGGTATCGACGCCGGGCGTCGGGATGTAGGACCCGAGGCGGTACAGCGCCAGCATCGCTGCCGTGAACGCAATCTTCTTGCGAATGTCGGCAACGCTGAACGCGTTGAGAATAGTCCTGAGCATTACGGCTCCAGAGTGTGACAGGAACCGCCGGCCGCCTCGATCTTCTCCTTGGCGGCCGCGCTGAAGGCGTGCGCGTGGACCTCTAGCTTCTTCTTGATCTCACCGCGGGCGAGGACCTTGACCGGGTCCTTCCGGGTCGCCAGACCCTTCTCCTTGAGCGACGCGGGCGTCACTTCGGCGCCGCTGTCGAAGCGCTCCTCGAGGTCGGCGAGATTGACCGGCTGGGTCTTGGTGCGGAAGTTCTCGAACGGCATCGACTGCTTTTTGTGCGGGCCGCGAAGCTTTCGCATCCGCATGTGGATCGGGTTCTGCCCACCCTCGTAGCCGGCCTTGCGCTTGCGGCCCGAGCGGGAGCCGGCGCCCTTGTGGCCGCGGCCCGAGGTCTTGCCCAAGCCGCTGCCCTCGCCGCGGCCGATCCGCTTGCGGCGCTTTTTCGAGCCGGGCTTCGGCTTCAGGTTGTGGAGACCGATCTCCTCGGTCCGCTCGGCGTCCTTCTCGGCCTTTTTGCCGGTTTTCTCAGCCACCGTCGACCTCGACGAGGTGAGAGACGACCCGCAGCTGACCCTGCAGCTGCTCGGAATCCTTGATCTCGGACGATTTCCCGATCCGCCCCAGCTTCAGCGCCTTCAAAGTCGCTTTCTGGTTCGGATTCGTCTTGGCCGCAGAACGAACCTGCCGAATCTTCACCGTGCTCACGAGCCCTCACCAGCTTTCTCCTCGGCGACCTCGGCCACGGGCTCCTCAGCCGGTTTCTCAGCCTCCTCGGACGGCTCCTCAGCTTTCACCTCGGAGACAGGACCCGCGGCCCCAGCGGCCCCGTTCCCATTTCCACCGTCCAACCCAAGCACCTGGGTAATCGTCAACCCACGCAGCTCGGCAACCTCCTCGGGCCGCCGCAACCGCACAAGCCCGTCCATGGTCGCCTTCACCAGGTTGATCGGGTTCTGGGTCCCGATGCTCTTGGTCAGCACGTCGCGCACCCCGCCCAGCTCGAGCACGGCGCGGACGCCGCCGCCGGCGATCACGCCGGTACCGGGGCTCGCCGGGCGCAGGACGACGTGGCCGGCGCCGAAGCGGCCGATGATGCGGTGGGTGATCGTGTTGCCGTATTTCGGCACCCGGATCAAGTTCTTGCGGGCGTCCTCGACGCCCTTCTGGATCGCCAGCGGGACCTCGCGCGCCTTGCCGTAGCCGATCCCGACCACGCCCTCTTCGTCGCCGACGGCGACCAGCGCGGTGAAGGAGAAGCGACGGCCGCCCTTGACCACCTTGGCGACGCGGTTGATCTCGATCACGCGCTCCTGCAGGTCGAGCCCGCGGGGGCTGACCGTCTCGACGTTCTTGGTATCCATTCCCTTCATGGCAGCGGCCAACCGTAGCGAAACGGCTTAGAAGGCCAGTCCCCCCTCGCGTGCTCCCTCGGCCAGGGCCTTGACGCGGCCGTGGTACTGGTAGCCGCCGCGGTCGAAGACGCAGGTCTCGACCCCTGCACCTTTGGCGCGCTCGGCGAGCAGTTCGCCGGCCTTCTTCGCCTGCTCGGATGCGCTGAGCTTGCGCAGGTCGGGCTCGATCCAGTTGACAGCGGCGACGGTGTGTCCCTTGGTGTCGTCGATGAGCTGGGCAAAGACGCCCTTGTTCGAGCGGTAGACCGAGAGCCGCGGCCGATCGGCAGTGCCCCGGACGCGGGCGCGAACCCGGCGGCGCCGTTTGAGCCGGCGCTGGCGCTTGGTGAGAACGGTCATGCGCGCTTACCCACCTTCCGCAGGACCTGCTCGTCCTTGTAGCGGATGCCCTTGCCCTTGTAGGGCTCCGGCGGGCGGCGCTTGCGGATGTCCGCCGCGACCTGCCCGACGAGCTGCTTGTCGATGCCCCTGACGATGATTTCGGTCGGCTGCGGGACCTCGAACTCGATCCCCTCCGGGGCGTCGATCGCGACCGGGTGCGAGAAGCCCAGCGCAAGCTCCAGTTTCTTCCCTTTCAGGGCGGCGCGGTAACCGACGCCCTGGATCTCCAGCCGCTTCTCGAAGCCGTCGGTGACGCCCTCGACCATGTTTGCGATCAGGCTGCGGGTCAGCCCGTGCAGGGCGCGGTGCTCGCCGCGGTCGGTCGGACGACCGACGGTGACGACGCCGTCCTCCTGCTCGACGGTCATGTCAGTCGACAAGGTCTGGCTCAGCTCCCCCTTCGGGCCCTTGACCGCGATGTTGCCAGGGGCGATCTCCACCGTGACGGCGTCGGGGACGGGGACGGGCTTTCTTCCAATTCGACTCATCGGCTCTCGATCACCAGACGTAGGCGACGACCTCGCCGCCGACGCCCTTGGCGCGCGCTTCGTGGCCGGTCATCACGCCGGCCGAGGTGCTGAGGATCGCGGTCCCGGTGCCGCCGTCGACACGGGGGACGCTCTTGTGGTCGACGTAGCGGCGCCGGCCCGGGCGGGAGATCCGTTCGATCCCGAGGATCACGGACTGGCGCTCCTCGGTGTACTTGAGCTCGACGTTGATGTTCTCGCCGACGGCAGCCGGCTTGCGGCTGAAGTCCTTGATGTAGCCCTGCTCCTTGAGGATCCGCGACATCTCCAGCTTGAGGCCGTTGAGGGGAATCTCCACCTCGTCGTGGCCCGCGCGAATCGCGTTGCGAATCCGGGTCAGGTAATCGGCGATCGGGTCGGTGTGCATGCTTCTCGTCCTACCAGCTCGACTTGGTCATTCCGGGGATGTACCCCTCGTGGGCGGCCTCGCGGAGGCAGATCCGGCAGAGGCCGAATTTGCGGTAGTAGGCACGCGGACGCCCGCAGCGCCGGCAGCGGTTGTAGCTGCGCGACTTGAACTTGGGCTTGCGCCCCTGCTTCACCTTCATCGAAGTCTTAGCCATCGTTTGAACTCTCCTCGGCCGTCTCGCCGGCCTCGTCGTCTCCGTCCTCGGCGGCACCCTCGTCCTCGCCTTCGGGCTTGGCGTAGGCCTCCGGGTTCTCCTCTTTCAGCTGCTCGAGGGCCGCCTGCTCGACTTCGGCTTTCTGGCGGGCCTCCTCTTTGCGCTGCTCTTCTTCGGCCTCTTTTTCCTTTGCTTCGCGCTCGGCCTGACCGGGGCGCCCCTCCTGAGCGAAGGGCATCCCCAGCCCGAGCAGCAACTCGAACGCCTCGAGGTCAGTTTTAGCGGAAGTCGTGATCGTCACGTCAAGACCCCGGACGACGTCGACCGAGTCGTAGTCGATTTCGGGGAAGATCAGCTGCTCTTTGACGCCCATCGAGTAGTTGCCGCGGCCGTCGAAGGAGCGCGGGTTGAGACCGCGGAAGTCGCGGATCCGCGGCACCGCGATCGAGACCAGGCGGTCGAGGAACTCCCACATCCGTGCCCGGCGCAGCGTCACCGAGACGCCGACCGGCATCCCCTCGCGCAGCTTGAAGGAGGCGACCGACTTGCGGGCGCGGCGCACGTTCGGGTACTGGCCGGCGATGATCGCCAGCTGTTCCTGGGCGGCTTCGAAGGAGCGTTTGTCCTGTTTCTCCGTGCCGAGCCCCATGTTGAGCGTGATCTTCTCCAGGCGCGGCGCCTGCATCGGCGTCGAGTAGCCGAATTTCTGCGTCAGCGCCGGCAGGATCTCCTGCTCGTAGCGCTCGCGCAGGCGCGGCGGCGGCGCGGCCTGCGAAGTGGTCTCCACCGTCGCCTCCATCAGCCCAGCTCGTTTCCGGTCCGCTTCGCGTAGCGGACGCGCTTGCCGCCTTTGTCGGCGCGGACGCCGACCCGGGTCGGTTTGTTGTCTTTGGGATCGAGCAGCATCACGTTGGAGACGTTGATCGGCCCCTCCTTCTCGACGATGCCGCCGGCCTGCGGGTTTTTCAGGTCGGTCTGCGAGCGCGGCCGTTCGTGGCGCTTGATCATGTTCAGGCCCTCGACGTAGACGCGGCCCTTCTTCGGCTCGGTGCGGACGACCCGGCCCTGCTTGCCGGCGTCCTTGCCGCTGATCAGGACGACCTGGTCGTCGGTGCGGATGCGCATCGACTTCGCCATCAGAGGACCTCCGGCGCCAGCGAGATGATTTTCATGAAGTTGCGATCGCGCAGTTCGCGCGCGACGGGGCCGAAGATGCGGGTTCCGCGCGGGTTGTTGCTGGCGGGGTCGATCAGCACCGCCGCGTTCTCGTCGAAGGAGATGTAGGTGCCGTCGGGGCGGCTGAGCGGCTTGCGGGTGCGGACGACGACCGCCTGTACGACCTCGCCCTTGCGGACGCCGCCCTGCGGGCTGGCCGATTTGACGGTGGCGGTGATGACGTCGCCGACGCTCGCGTAGCGGCGGTGGGAGCCGCCTTTGACGCGGATGCAGAGGATCTCGCGCGCGCCCGAGTTGTCGGCGACCTTGAGCCTGGACTCCTGCTGGATCATCCCGTTACCTCGCCTTCTCCACGACGTCGACCAGGCGCCAGCGCTTGGTCTTCGACAGCGGCCGGGTCTCGATCACGCGGACCACGTCGCCCTCGCCGGCCTCGTTGCGCTCGTCGTGCGCGTGCAGCTTGGTCGAGGAGCGAACGATCTTCTCGTAGGTGCGATGACGGCGGGCGATGTCGATGCGGACGGTGATCGATTTGTCGCCCTTGCTGGAGACGACGATCCCCTGGCGCACCTTCGCCGCGTTGGCCTCGCGCTCGGCCGGCGGGGTGCCGGTGCCGGCGGTGTGGGTGGCCTTCGCCGCAGCACGCTGCTTGCGACGCAGAGCTGCCTTGCGCTCACGCGCCTGCTTGCGCTCATCCGGACCGGAAGGGCCAGCCTTGCGCGATCGCCGCGATTTCGCCAAGCGCCGCCGCTCCTTCCAGGGAAGGTCGTCCTCAGGATTCGGCTCCAAAGCCTCCTCCGCGGCCGGAGCAGCCTCAGCTACCTCCTCCGCAGGAGCGCCATCCGACGCCTCCTCGGCCGGCCCCTCATCCTCAGACGCATCTGACGCGGGTGGCGACGATGCGGGATCGTCGCCGGTCGGCGACGAGGTCGTATCGGAGACAGGACCCGCGTCCCCAGCGCCCTCGTCCTGAGGACTCTCGTTCTGCGGAGTCTCGTCCGTCGTCTCGTCTTTTTTGGTCTCGTCGTCGCTCATATCTTTCGCGTCTCTTTCTCAACGTCGATGCCGCGCTGGCGCGCCACGGTCAGGAGTCGGGCGATGTCCTTCTTCGCCTGCCCTAGCCGCGCGGTGTTCTCTAGCTCGCCGGTGGCGTGCCGAAAGCGCAGATTGAAAGCCTCCTGCTTGGCATCGATCAGTTTCGCCACCAGCTCGTCGTCTTTGAGGTTGTGGACCTCGGCGGCCTTCATCAGTCGCCGGCCCCCTCGCGCATCACGAACTTGGTTTTGACCGGAAGCTTGTGGCCGGCGAGGCGCAGCGCTTCGCGCGCCAGCTCCTCAGGCACCCCAGCGAGCTCGAACATCACCTTGCCGGGCTTGACCACGGCAACCCAACCCTCGGGGTTGCCCTTGCCGGATCCCATCCGGGTCTCGGCCGGCTTCTTGGTGTAGGGCTTGTCGGGGAAGACGTTGATCCAGACCTTGCCGCCACGTTTGATCTTGCGGGTCATCGCCACGCGGGCGGCCTCGATCTGGCGGTTGGTGATCCAGCCTCGCTCGACCGCCTTGATCCCGTACTCGCCGAAGGCGACGGTGCTGCCGCCCTTGGTGTTGCCGCGCATGCGGCCGCGGAACTGTTTGCGGTGCTTGACCCGTTTCGGCATCAGCATCAGCGACCACCTCCGCGCTGCCCGCCGCGACCGCCGCCGGGCCCACGCCCGCCGCCACGTCCGCCGCGATCTCCACCAGGGCCTCGACCGCCACGATCGCCACCGGGGCCACGTCCGCGTCCGCCGCGATCGCCGCCGCCACGGTCGTCACGGCGACCCCCGCCGCGGCCCGACTGGGCCTGACTGTCGCCGTCGCCGGAGACGAGGTCGGAGCGGAAGCCCTCCGGCATCACTTCGCCCTTGTTGATCCAGCATTTGACGCCGATCCGGCCGGTCGTGGTGCGGGCCTCGAAGAAGCCGTAGTCGATGTCGGCGCGCAACGTGTGCAGCGGCACCCGGCCATCGGAATACTGTTCGGTCCGCGCCATCTCGGCACCGCCGAGGCGGCCGGAAACCTGGACCTTGACGCCCTTGGCGCCGGAACGCATCGCCGAGGTGAGGGCGCGTTTCATCGCCCGCCGGAAGGCGACCCGGTTCTGCAGCTGCTCGGCGATCGACTGGGCGACCAGTTTGGCGTCGAGCTCGGGGCGCTTGACCTCGCGAATGTTGACTTTCACCGGGCTGCCGGTGAGCTTGTGCAGCTCTTTGCGGAGGGCGTCGACTTCGCTACCGGACTTGCCGATGACGATTCCCGGACGGGCGGTGTGGATGTCGACCGCGACCTCGCCGCGGCGCTCGATCGTGATGCTCGAGAGGCCCGCGTGGGAAAGCTTGTTTTCGATGTGGTCCCGGATCTGCAGGTCTTCCTGAAGGACGTCGGCGAAGTTTTTGTCCTCGTACCAGTTCGACTTCCAGTCGTGGATGTAGCCGACGCGGAAACCCTCGGGGTGGATCTTCTGTCCCATGCTCCTAGTCCTCCACCGGGGTCAGAGCCACTCGGATGTGGCTGGTTCGCTTGTTGATCGGGGTCGCCCGGCCCATCGCCCGTGGACGGAAGCGGCGCAGGGTCGGCCCCTCGTCGACGGTGATCGAGGCGACGCGCATCTCGTCACCGACGAGGTCGTGGTTGTTTTCCGCGTTGGCGGCGGCCGAGTCGATCAGCTTGTGGATCGGCTGGGCGGCGCCGCGAGGCGAAAACTGCAGCAGCGCCCGTGCCTTCTCGATATGCATGCCGCGCACCTGGTCGGCGATCAGCCGCGCCTTGCGCGGGGCGATCCGCACATAGCGGGCACTGGCTTTGACGACGGGCGGTGCCGCGGGAGCTTTCGCTTTTTTCGCTGAAGCTTTTTTGGGCTCGGTTTTCGCCGGCTCTCTTTTGGCAGCCTGTTTTTTGGCCGGCTCTTTTTTGCCTTTGGCCTCTTTTTTGGCGGCGGCTTTTTTCTCTTTGCCTTTCGCCGAAGTCTCTTTTTTCGCAGCCGGTTTTTTGGCCGCGGCTTTTTTCGCCGGCGCTTTTTTCGCTTTGGAGTCTTTTTTCGCAGCCGGTTTTTTGGCTGCTTTTTTGTCTTTGGTCTCGTCGGCCATCGCTTATTCCTTACCGCCGTGCGAACGGAAGGTGCGGGTGGGTGCGAACTCGCCCAGCTTGTGCCCGACCATCGACTCGGAGATGAAGACCGGCACGTGTTTTTTGCCGTCGTGGACGGCGATCGTGTGACCGACCATCTCCGGGAAGATCGTCGAGGTCCGCGACCAGGTTTTGACCATCTGTTTTTTGCCGGCCTCGTTCATGGAGGCGATCCGCCCCATCAGGCGCTCTTCGACCCACGGGCCCTTTTTCGTCGAACGTCCCATCTCTAACGGCCCTTCTTCTTGCCGCGGCGACGGCCACGGACGATGTAGCGGTCGGACTGCTTGCCCTTCTTGCGGGTGCGGTAGCCGAGCGTCGGTTTGCCCCACGGGGTGACCGGGTGGCCGCCGGGGGTGTGGTGCGCCTCGCCGCCGCCGTGCGGGTGGTCGACCGGGTTCATCGCGACGCCGCGGGTCTGCGGGCGCTTGCCCTTGTGGCGGCTGCGGCCCGCCTTGCCGACCTTCAGGTTCTGGTGCTCGGCGTTGGAGAGGGTGCCGACGGTCGCGCGGCAGTTGGCGCGGACCATCCGCATCTCCGAGGAGGGGAGGCGCAGGGTGACCATCTCCCCCTCCTTTGCGACCAGCTGGATCGCGGTGCCGGCGGCGCGGCCGAGCTTGCCGCCCTGGCCGGGGATCATCTCCACGTTGTGGACGATGGTGCCGGTCGGCATCTGGCCGAGTTCCAGGGCGTGGCCCGGTTTGATGTCGGCCTCGGGACCGGATTTGACGATGTCGCCGACCGCCAACTGCGACGGGGCGAGGATGTAGTCCTTGTGCCCGTCGGCGTAGTGCAGGAGTGCGATGTAGCAGGTGCGGTTAGGGTCGTACTCGATCGAGGCGACCTTCGCCGGCACGCCATCCTTCAGCCGCTTGAAGTCGATTTTGCGGTAGCGCCGCTTGGCGCCCCCGCCGCGGTGGCGCGAGGTGACGCGGCCGTTGGCGTTGCGGCCGCCGGACTTCTTCAGCCCCTCGGTCAGCTTCCGCTCCGGCTCGGAGGCGGTCACCTGCTCGCGCAGGGGGTAGGTCGCGAAACGGCGGCCCGGGCTGGTCGGTTTGGTCTTGCGGTTCGGCATCTCTCAGGTCTCCTAGGCGGTCTCGGCGCCCTCGAACAGCTCGATTCGCTCGCCCGGGGCAAGCTGGACGATCGCCTTCTTCCAAGCGCGGGTGCGGCCTTTGGTCAGGCCGCGGCGCTTCGGCTTCGAGCGCACCTTGGCGGTCCGCACACCGGCGACGTCGACCCCGAACACCTCTTCGACCGCCTGCGCGATCTGGGTCTTGTGGGCGCGGTCGTCGACCCGAAACGTGTACTTGCCTTCGGCGATCAGCGCGTAGCTCTTCTCGGAGATCACCGGGCGGATGAGGATCGTGCGGGCGTCCATCAAGCCAGCCTCTCCTTCAGGGTCTCCAGGGCGGTTTCGGAGATCACCACGGCGGCGGCGCCGATCACGTCGGCGACACCGGCGGCACCCACCTCGAGCACCTGAGTGCGGGGCAGGTTGCGGAAGCTCTTCATCGCCCCGATCTCCTCGGCGGTGACGAGCAGGAGGATCGGGTTCTTCGCGCCCCATTTGGCCAGCGCCTGGGCGGCCGTCTTGGTCGAGGGCGTATCGAAGGAGGAGGCGTCGAGGACGGCGACCGAATCGCGCTCGGCGTGAACCGAGAGAGCGGAGCGCATCGCCCGGCGGCGAGCTTTGCGATTCACCTTGACCGTGTACCTGCGCGGCTTGGGGCCGAATGCGACACCGCCGCCGAAGCGGTTGGGGACGCCAAGCGAGCCGACGCGGGCGCGGCCGGTGCCCTTCTGGCGCCAGGCCTTGGCGGTGGTGAAGGAGACCTCGCCGCGGGTCAGGGTCGAGGCGGTGCCGCGACGGCGCGCGTTGAGATCGGCCCGAGCGGCCTCGTGAACCAGCGACTGGTGAAAGGGCTCGCCGAAAATCTCTTTCGGCAGGTCGGCTTTGGTGGTCTTGCCGAGCACAGTGGCTTTAGCGCTAGCCATCGGTCCTCACCTCGACGATCCCGTTGCGGGAGCCGGGTACCGAGCCCTTGATCAGCAGCAGGTTGCGCTCGGCGTCGACGTCCGCGATCTCCAGGCCCTTCTGGGTGACGCGCTTGTTGCCCATCTGGCCCGGCATCCGCATGCCTTTGAAGACGCGGGCGGGGAAGGCGCTGGCGCCGATCGAACCCGGGGCGCGGACGTTGTGGGAGCCGTGGCTGACCGGTCCGCGGCTGAAGTTGTGGCGCTTGATCCCGCCCTGGAAGCCCTTGCCGATCGAGATCCCGGCGACCTTGACCTTCTGCCCGGCCGCGAAGCCCTCGACGGTGACGTCGTCGCCGACCTTGGGACCCTCCTCGGCGCCCAGGTCCTCGTCGCGGAACTCGACCAGGTGGCGCATCGGGGCCGCGGAGGCCTTCTTCAGGTGGCCTTCCTCGGCCTTGCTGAGCTTGCCCTGCTTGACCTCGCCGAAGGCCAGCTGCACGGCCTGGTAGCCGTCGCGGTCGGCGTTGCGAACGGCGGTGACCTTGCAGGGGCCGGCTTCGATCACGGTCACGGGGACGACGCTGCCGTCCTCCTGGAAGACCTGAGTCATGCCGAGCTTCTTGCCGAGGATCGCCGCCATCAGGACCTCTAGAGCTTGATCTCGATGTCGACGCCCGCCGGCAGCGAGTCAAGGCGCTGCAGCGAGTCGACGGTTTTCGGCGAAGGCTGGAGGATGTCGATCAGCCGCTTGTGGGTGCGGATCTCGAAGTGCTCGCGCGAGTCCTTGTCCTTGAACGGGGAGCGGATCACGCAGTAGACGTTTTTCTCGGTCGGCAGCGGCACCGGGCCGGAGACGGTGGCCCCGGTTCGCTCGGCAGTCTCGACGATCTCTTTGGCAGCCCGATCTATGGCGTCGTGGTCGTACGCCTTGAGCCGGATCCGAATTTTCTGTGCCGCAATAGTTGCCACTTCGCTGCCGTCTTCTCTCTCTTTTTTCGTCGCTTTACCGCGCAAAGAGGGCGGGGCCCCATTTGGTGGGGCGCCGCCCCGGTCGTATGTCCTTGCAGTTGTCTCCCCGCCCGTGGGCGGAGTTCGGGGCGGGTGGAGGCCCGCCCCTGGGTGCTACTCGATGACCTCGGCGACGACCCCGGAGCCGACGGTGCGGCCACCCTCGCGGATGGCGAACCGCAAGCCCGGATCCATCGCGATCGGCTGGATCAGCTCGATCGTCATCTCGACGTTGTCGCCCGGCATCACCATCTCGGTCCCCTCGGGGAGGTTGGCGATCCCGGTCACGTCGGTCGTCCGGAAGTAGAACTGAGGCCGGTAGCCGGAGAAGAACGGAGTGTGGCGACCACCCTCCTCCTTCTTCAGGCAGTAGACCTCGGCTTTGAACTTGGTGTGCGGCGTGATCGAGCCGGGCTTGCAGAGCACCTGGCCGCGCTCGATCTCCTCGCGCTTGGTACCGCGCAGGAGGGCGCCGATGTTGTCGCCGGCCTGACCCTCGTCGAGGATCTTGCGGAACATCTCGACCCCGGTGACCGTGGTTTTGGTCGTGTCCTTGATGCCCACGATCTCGACCTCGTCGCCGGTGTTGACGATCCCCTGCTCGACGCGGCCGGTGGCGACGGTGCCGCGGCCGGTGATCGAGAAGATGTCCTCGATCGGCATCAGGAAGGGCTTGTCGAGCTCGCGGGTCGGCTCCGGGATGTAGGAGTCGAGGGCCGCGGCCAGCTCGAAGACGGCTTTCTGGGCCTCCTCGTCGCCTTCCAGCGCCTTCAGCGCCGAGCCTTTGATGATCGGCGTCTCGTCGCCGGGGAAGTCGTACTCGTCGAGGAGTTCCTTGACCTCCTCCTCGACCAGCTCGACCAGTTCGTCGTCGTCGACCTGATCGATCTTGTTGAGGAAGACGACGACGTGCGGGACGTTGACCTGGCGAGCGAGCAGGATGTGCTCGCGGGTCTGCGGCATGACGCCGTCGGCGGCGGAGACGACCAGGATCGCGCCGTCCATCTGCGCGGCGCCGGTGATCATGTTCTTGACGTAGTCGGCGTGGCCCGGGCAGTCGACGTGGGCGTAGTGCCGGTTGTCGGTCTCGTACTCGACGTGGGAGGTCGCGATCGTGATGCCGCGCTCTTTCTCCTCCGGAGCGTTGTCGATCTCGGCGAAGCTCTGCGCTTCGGCCCCACCCACGGTCGAGAGCGTCTGCGTGATCGCCGCCGTTAGCGTCGTCTTGCCGTGGTCGATGTGACCGATGGTGCCGACGTTCACATGCGGCTTATCGCGCTCGAATTTCTCCTTGGACATCTCTCTCCGTTTCGCCTTTCGAAATCGTGTTCTGTCTGATCTAAGTGCTTGAGTCTTGTGGGCGGAATTTCCGCAGACAGTTCTGCCTGCCTGCGGGCAACCTGGGAAATATAGCCAGGTTCAGTGCCCGTTCGCGGTTGGCCTCATGAAGCTGCACCAACCGGGTCTCCCGAGCGGTGCTCGACGATCTCCTCGGCGATGTTCGAGGGGACCTCCTCGTAGCGCTCGAACTGCATCGTGTAGGTCGCCCGGCCCTGGGTCATCGACCGCAGTTCGGTCGCGTAACCGAACATCTCGCCGAGCGGGACGTAAGCCTGCACTGCAAGGGCGTTGCCGCGCTGATCCTGGCCCTGGACTTTGCCGCGGCGCCGGGAGAGGTCGCCGATCACGTCGCCGAGGAAGTCCTCGGGAGTGACGACCTCGACCGCCATCACCGGCTCCAGCAGGACCGGGTTGGCCTTGCGGGCGCCCTCCTGGATCGCCATCGAGCCGGCGATCTTGAAGGCCATCTCCGAGGAGTCGACGTCGTGGTAGGAGCCGTCGACGAGTTCGACTTTGACGTCGACCATCGGGTACCCCGCCTTGACGCCGTTTTCCAGCGCCTCGCGCATCCCCTGCTCGGCCGGGCCGATGAATTCGCCGGGGATGACGCCGCCCTTGATTTTGTTCTCGAACTCGAAGCCCTCGCCAGGCGACGGCTCGAGGTTGATGACGACGTGGCCGAACTGGCCGCGACCGCCGGTCTGGCGGACGAAGCGCGCCTCGACCTTCTCGACCCGCTTGCGGATCGTCTCGCGGTAGGCGACCTGCGGCTTGCCGACGTTGGCCTCGACTTTGAACTCGCGCAGCATCCGGTCGACGATGACCTCGAGGTGGAGCTCGCCCATCCCGTGGATCAGGGTCTGTCCGGTTTCCTCGTCGGATTCGATCCGGAAGGTCGGGTCCTCCTCGCCGAGGCGCGCCAGGGCGTTGCCCATCTTCTCCTGGTCGGCTTTGGTCTTCGGCTCGATCGCGACGGCGATCACGGTCTCGGGGAATTCGATGCTCTCCAGCGCGATCGGCGCGTCGGGCGCGGCGAGGGTGTCGCCGGTACCGGTGTCCTTGAGGCCGACGCCGGCGCAGATGTCGCCCGCGTAGCACTCGTCGATCTCCTCGCGGCTGTTGGCGTGCATCATCAGCAGCCGGCCGATGCGCTCGGTCTTGCCGGTTTTCACGTTCAGGACCCGGCCGCCTTTCTCGAGCTTGCCCGAGTAGACGCGGAAGTAGGTGAGCTTGCCGACGTAGGGGTCGGACATGACCTTGAAGGCGAGGGCGGCGAAGGGAGCGCTGTCGCTGGCCTCGCGGGTGTCCTCGACGTCCTCGGCCTGTCCCTTGCCGGCCGGGACGACGCCGGTCACCGGCGGCACCTCGAGCGGCGAGGGCAGCAGTTCGACGATCGCGTCGAGCAGCGGCTGCACACCCTTGTTCTTGAACGAGGTGCCGCAGAGGACCGGGGTCAGCTTGGTCGAGAGGGTCGCCTGGTGGAGCGAGGCAATCAGCTTGTCCTGCGGGATCTCTTCCTCGCCGAGGAAGGCTTCCATCAGCTCTTCGTCGTAGTCGGCGCAGGCTTCGATCAGGGCGGTCCGGTATTCCTCCGCCTGGTCGGCGAGGTCCTCGGGGATCTCGATTTCCTCGTAGGCGGCGCCCAGCTCGTCGGTCCAGATCAGGCCTTTCATCTTGATCAGGTCGACGACGCCTTTGAAGTTCTCCTCCGCCCCGATCGGCAGCTGGATCGGCAGCGGGTTCGCGCCGAGGCGGTCGGTCATCGTCTGCACCGAGTTGAAGAAGTCGGCGCCGGTGCGGTCCATCTTGTTGATGTAGGCGAAGCGCGGAACCCCGTACTTGTCGGCCTGGCGCCAGACGGTCTCCGACTGGGGCTCGACGCCGGCGACGGCGTCGAAGACGGCGATCGCGCCGTCGAGCACGCGGAGACTGCGCTCGACCTCGACGGTGAAGTCGACGTGGCCGGGCGTGTCGATGATGTTGATCCGGTGGTCCTTCCACTCACAGGCGGTCGCGGCCGAGGTGATCGTGATCCCGCGCTCCTGCTCCTGTTCCATCCAGTCCATGACCGCGGCGCCCTCGTGGACCTCGCCCATTTTGTGGGTGCGGCCGGTGTAGTAGAGGATGCGCTCCGTCGTCGTCGTCTTACCGGCGTCGATGTGCGCCATGATCCCGATGTTCCGGGTTTTCTCTAGTGGAAAGCTGCGTGCCATGGTTCCTAGTTCAAGTAGTGGTGATAAGCCGCAAAAAAAGGCCCCCAAGGGCCCGGCGAAGCGTCCTGCAAAGAAAAAGCGAAAACTGCCTGAGCGACGGGCGATGATAGCAGCGAGGCGCCGGCGCGCCGGCTCGCTGTCGGAGCGGCTCCACAGGCGGTCTCGTCAGCTCGACCGGATCGGCAACCGGGGACTGGAGCGGGCCTATCCGGGCCTGCGCGCGGGCCGGCGTCGGGCCGCGCGGGCCGGGCGGAGCGCCTGGGCTCTGGTGTGGCCGCGCCTGCGGCCGCTGCTGGGGTTGCTCTTCGGCGCGGTGGCGGCGCTGGAGCGCTGGGTGCGGCGGGGCTGCGCGCTGCTGGCGCGGCTCGCAACGGCCGCCAGCGCGGCGATCACTCCGTCCCGAGCCGCCGCCGCGCTGCTGATCGCCGCCGGCATCTGCCTCGTCGCCTCCCAGTTCATCGACTACCGGGCGGTGGAGATCGGGCGACCGGGCTACGCCGACCTCGGCGCCACGGCCGCCGCCGCTCCCACCGTCGAAGCGCGCACCGCCGGCGCGGCCCACGCCTACCTGCTGATCCCCGTCGGCATCTTGGCGATGGCCGCAGGAGCGCTCGCCCTGCGCCGGGAGGCGAAGCGGCTGGGCCTCCTGGTGGCGGTCCTCGGCCTGCTCTCCCTGGCGTTGATCCTCCTCGTCGACCTGCCCCAGGGACTCGACGAGGGAGCCCAGACCTCGCGCTTCGCCGGCGCCTCCGCGGTGCTCGAGGACGGGTTCTTCGCCGAGCTCGCCGCAGCCGGCGGGATGGTTTTGGCCGGACTCCTCTACTATGCGCGGCCGTGCCGAATACGAATCAACTTGTCAGGAAGGGCCGCAAGCGCCCGAAGAAGAAGACCGCGACGCCGGGCCTCAAGTCGGGCCAGGGTCGCAAGAAGCGCGTAGCGGCCCCGCAGAAGCGCGGCGTCTGCACCCGTGTCGCCACGGTGACGCCGAAGAAGCCGAACTCCGCTCTTCGCAAGATCGCCCGTGTGCGCCTGACCAACGGCATGGAGGTCACCACCTACATCCCCGGCGAGGGGCACAACCTGCAGGAGCACTCGGTGGTCCTGATCAGGGGTGGTCGCGTCAAGGACCTGCCAGGCGTCCGTTACAAGGTCGTCCGCGGCACGCTCGACGCGGCCGGGGTCTCTGACCGCAAGCAAGCCCGCTCCCGCTACGGCGTCAAAGCTTCGTAATGCCCCGCCGCTCCGCCGCACAGATTCGGCCGATCGAGCCGGACGCCCAGCACCGGAACCGCCTCGTCCAGCAGCTGATCAACAAGGTGATGTCCGACGGCAAGAAGGGCGTCGCCGAGCGAATCGTCTACGACAGCCTCGCGATCGTCGGCGAGCGCAGCGGCGAGGACCCGGTCGAGACGCTGGAGGCGGCGATCAAACAGCTGACCCCGGTCCTCGAGGTTCGCTCCCGCCGCGTCGGCGGTGCCACCTACCAGGTCCCGGTCGAGGTTCCGGCCCGCCGCGCCCGCACCCTCGCCGTCCGCTGGCTGGTCCAGTTCGCCCGCGCGCGTCGCGAGTACTCGATGGCCGAGCGCCTCGCTGCCGAGATCCTCGACGCCAACCAGCAGCAGGGCAGCGCCTGGAAGCGGAAGGACGACATTTACCGCATGGCCCAGGCGAACAAAGCTTTCGCGCATTACCGCTGGTAGACCTCTTCTAGCCGTCGATATCGACGGCGTCATCTCGCTTTTCGGCTGGGAGGAGCGGCCTCCTCACACGCGGGTGCAGCTGGTCGACGGGGTGCCGCACTGCATCTCGCTGGTCGTCGGCGAGCGGCTTCTGCGCTTGAGCGAGCGCTTCGAGCTGGTCTGGGCGAGCGGCTGGGAGGACAAAGCGAACTTCTACCTGCCCCAATTGCTGGGAGTGCCAGAGCTGCCGCACATCTCCTTCGACGTCGCCGCCCGCGACGGCGACGCGCACTGGAAGCTGACCGGGATGGAGAGCTACTGTGGCGAGCGGCCGATCGCCTGGGTCGACGACAACTTCGACGCCAGCTGTTACGAGTGGGCGGAGCGGCGCTCCGCCCCCACCCTGCTGGTGCCGACCGAGCCGCATCTGGGCCTCGAGGAGGGCCACGTCGAGGCGCTGAACGCCTGGGCCACCTCTCTACACTGAATCGGGTGACCGGGTTCTGGCCGATCTTCTTTCTGCTCGTGGTGCTGAAGATTCCGGTTCTGGCGTCGATGTGGCTCGTCTACTGGGCGGCCAAGCAGCACGACGAACCGGAGGCAGCCACCGACGAGGACGGCGGCGGTTTCAAGCGCCGCCCGCGACCGAGACTGCCACGCGGACCGCGACGGGGCGGTCCCCATGGAGGCGGCGCCGCATTGCCGGTGCCGGACTGCCCGCCCGGCGGGCGCACCCGGGTCGTCAAGCCGGCTGCGCAACCCGCTTTCGCTCGCGCCGGATCTCGCGCAAATAAGGATGGAAGTCGACCTCGACGGTATGACGCTTAGAGGCAACGAAGCGCTTCGCCTGCTTCCGTTCCTCGCGCGCGATCCCTCGCTTCATCTCCCCCGCCGGGGGTAGCGTCGCCTTGCCGGCGAGCAGGTCGGCTACCCACTCACATTGCGCCTCGGCCAGCGGCATGATCGGCCCCAGCGGCTGGATGAAGCCGATGAAGTAGAGGCCGGGACGCTCGACCGAGACGACGCGGCGGTAGAGCGGCAGCCGGTTCTCGGGCGCGGCAAGCACCTTCGGGTCGAAGAAGGGGAAGGTGATCTTGTAACCCGTGCAGTAGACGACGAGGTCGATCTCCTCCTCGCTGCCGTCGACGAAGCGGACGGTGCGGCCGCCGAGGAAGCGGTCGATGTTGGGCTTCGCGGTGATGTCGCCGTGGCCGAGGCGAGGCAGCAGCTCCGAGGAGACGGTCGGGTGGGCCTCGAAGAGCTTGTGATCGGGCTTCGGCAGGCCGTAGGCGGTCGGGTCGGCGGCTGAGGCGACGCCGAGGGCCCGCATCGCGAAGAAGCGCTGCACCGCCAGCGGGGTCATCGACGTGATCGGGTTCGCAAGCTCGTCGATCGGCTTGCCGTTGATGTACTTGGGGATCACGTAGGCGCCGCGGCGGGTGGCGAGAAAGGTCGCGTCGGCGATGCGCGAGGACTCGACGGCGATGTCGGTGGCCGAATTGCCAAGGCCGAGGACGAGGACCCGCTTGCCGGGGAGCACATCCGGCTCGCGGTAGTGGTGAGCGTGCATCTGCTCCCCCTCGAACTCGTCGGACCCGGGGAAGGCGGGTTCGGGCCAGCGCGGGTCCCAGTGGTGGCCGTTGGCGACCAGCACCGCGCGGTAGCGCCCGGTCGTCTCCGCCCCGCTCTCGGTCCGCGTCGTCACCGCCCAGGCGCCGTCCGACGGCTCCACTTTGACCACCTCGGTGCGGAAGCTGATCTTCTCCCGCAAACCGAAGTGATCGGCGTATTCATCGAAGTAGGCCGCCATCTGGAAGTGGTCGGGGTAGTCGGGGTAGTGGTCGGGCATCGGCAGCGTCTTGAACGCCATCACCCTCCGCGAGGTGTTGATGTGCAGCGAGCGGTAGGCGGACGACATCCCGTTGTCGTTTTCGAAACGCCAGTTGCCGCCGATCTGCGAACCCTTCTCGAAGCAGTCGTAGGCGATGCCGCGGGCGCCGAGCACCTGCGCGGCGACGATGCCGGAACTGCCGGCGCCGATGATGCAGATCTTCTCCGCGGACTCCATGGCGCCGGAATCTATCGGACTGGCTGGGTGGCCAATTTCAGGGGTGAGGAGGTTCACCCCTGGGGTCCGTAGCTGGCGGAGGCGATCGAACCGAAGCTGGAGCCATCGGGATTTGAAAACGACGAAAGGAGACCCCCGATGACTCGCAACAGCCGTTCAACCCGCATCTCGCCCGCCCTCGTGATCAGCTGCGTGGCGCTGTTCATGGCCCTCACCGGCAGCGCTCTCGCCGTCGGCATCGCCAAGAACAGCGTCCGCTCGGCGCAGATCGTCGACGGCAGCGTCCGCAGCATCGATCTGCGCGACAACGCCGTCAACGCCGCGAAAATCGCGCCGAGCTCGGTCGGCAGCGAGGAGCTGGCCGAAAACGCGGTCGAATCGCCCGAGGTGGCGCCGGATTCGCTCACCAGCCAGGATCTCGGCGCGGCTTCGGTCGCCTCCCCCGAGGTCGCCGACCAGTCGCTGACCGCAAACGACCTGGGGCCGGACTCGGTCAATGCCAGCGAGCTGGGGACGGTCACCCTCCGCACCAACAGCGCCAAAGTCGCCAAAGACGCCTCCGGCAGCGTCAGCGCCAACTGCGCGGCCGGCGAGCAGGTGCTGAGCGGCGGCGGCCAGCCCAGCCACTTCGGCACCGAGATGACCAGCAGCCGCCCCTCGGGCAACGGCTGGCTCTACCAGGCGCTGAACAAGACCGGCGGCGAGGACACGATCACCGCCTTCGTCCTCTGCCTCGCCAACTAGGTCGGCAACCGGACCTATCTAGAAACGCCGAAGGCCGGGTGGTGGACCCGGCCTTCGGCGTCAAGGAGAAATGAAGTACCTCAAGAAAGGAAACCTTTGTTTTCTTGGGGTACTAGAGATTTACCCACTTATTGCGGTAGTACACATCCGTACTAACCCACAAGCCGCTATTTGGTCTCCTCGGAGGTCGACTCGATCTCCTGCGCCAGCTCCTCCAGCTCCTCGGCGAACGAGGTGCCGAAGCCCTCGACCGGGGCCTCGACCCCGTCGACGCCGAGTTCGGCGGCGAGCTCGTCGTCCTCGAGCAGGTCCTCGTCGCCCGGGGCCTCGATCGGTTCGGCCGGCTCGATCGCGACCGTCCGGTAGTGCTTGAGACCGGTCGCGGCCGGGATCAGCTTGCCGATGATCACGTTCTCCTTCAGGCCGACGAGGCGATCCCGTTTGCCCTCGAGGGCAGCGTCGGTGAGCACCTTCGTGGTCTCCTGGAAGGAGGCCGCCGAGAGGAAGGACTCGGTTGCCAGCGAGGCCTTGGTGATCCCGAGGATGACCTCCTCGCCTTTGGCCGGCGTCCCGCCCTCTTCCTTGACCTTTTTGTTGAGCCGTTTGAGGCTGCCGCGATCCTCGAGCTGCCCCGGCAGGAGGCTGGTCGAGCCCTTCGACTCGATCCGCACCTTCTTCAGCATCTGACGGGCGATCAGCTCGATGTGCTTGTCGTTGATGTCGACGCCCTGGGCGCGGTAGACCTTCTGCACCTCGTCGACGAGGTAGAGCTCGGTCGCGGTGCGCCCGCGGATCGCCAGCAGGTCGGCCGGGTAGAGCGAGCCTTCGTTCAGCTGCTCGCCGACCTCCACCCGGTCGCCGTCGGCGACGTGCAGGCGGGTGCGCAGCGGGAAGCTGTAGGAGTGCTCCTCGCCGCTCGACTCGGTGACGATCACTTTCAGCGCTTTGTCGGTTTCTTCGATTCCGACTTTGCCGGCGGCCTCGGCCATCTGCGCCAGGCCCTTCGGTTTGCGCGCCTCGAAGAGCTCGACGATGCGCGGCAGGCCCTGGGTGATGTCCTGGCCGGCGACGCCTCCCGTGTGGAAGGTCCGCATGGTCAGCTGGGTTCCCGGCTCGCCGATCGACTGGGCGGCGATGATGCCCACCGCGTCGCCGATGTCGACGGTCGACCCGGTCGCCGGCGAGATACCGTAGCAGGAGCGGCACACACCGGACTCCGCCTCGCACTTGAGGGCCGAGCGGACGGGGACCTTGACGTCCTCGTCGCCGAACGCCTCGGCGATCTGCTCGACGTCGGCGTGGGTGATTTCCTGGTTGCGCTTGAGCAGTTCGCGACCGCGTTTGGTCTCGAGCTTCTTCGCCGCCAGGCGGCCGATCAGGTTGTCGTTGAGCGAGCCGTCGTCCTTGCGGATGACCATCTCGATGTGGTCTTTGGTCTTGCAGTCCTCCTGGCGGACGATGACGTCCTGGGCGACGTCGACCAGGCGGCGGGTGAGGTAACCGGAGTCGGCCGTCCGCAGCGCCGTGTCGGCGAGGCCCTTTCGGGCGCCGTGGGTGGAGATGAAGTACTCGAGGACCGAGAGTCCCTCCATGAAGTTGGCCTTGATCGGCCGCTCGATGATCTCCCCTTTCGGGTTGGCCATCAGCCCGCGCATCCCGGCCAGCTGGCGGATCTGTTTGAACGATCCGCGAGCGCCCGAGTTGGCCATCATGAAGATCGGGTTCAGCTCCTCGAGGTTGTCCTCCATCGCCTGGGCGACCTCGTCGGTCGCCCGGTTCCAGTGCGCCGTCACCGCCTCGTGACGCTCCTCGGCGGTGATGTAGCCCTCGTCGTACTGCTGCTGGATCGCAGCCGTCTCCTTCTCGTAGCGATCGAGGATCTCCGCCTTCTCCGGCGGCGAGACCACGTTGTTCTTCGAGACCGTGATCCCGGCCTGGCTGGCGTAGTGGAAGCCCAGGTCCTTGAAGGCGTCGAGCACCTGTGAGACGGCCGGGGCGCCATAGGCCTCGACCAGGTCGGAGACCATCTGGTTGATGTCCTTCTTCTTCAGCGAGAAGTTGACGAACTCGAACTTCTCCGGATCGAAGTCCTCTTCGAGGGCGTCGGCGAGGGCGCGCTCGATCTTCTCGTTGAAGATGATCCGCCCGACCGTGGTCAGGAAGTGGCCGCGCCCGGCCCGGCGGTACTCCGCCTGGTCGTGCAGTTTGCAGCCGCCGTTCTCGTAGACGAGCTCGGCCTCCTGCGAGGAACGGAACACCTTGACGTTCGAGCCGGAGCCGTTGCGGCCCTTGCCCGCCTTCAGTTCCTCGTCGATCTTCGCCAGCTCAGCCTCTTCCGGACCGTAGGTCAGGTAGTAGATGCCGAGCACCATGTCCTGGGTCGGGGTCGCCAGCGGTGCCCCGTGGGCCGGGGAGAGGATGTTGTTGGCCGACAGCATCAGGATCCGCGCCTCGGCCTGGGCCTCGGCTGACAGCGGCACGTGGACGGCCATCTGGTCGCCGTCGAAGTCGGCGTTGAAGGCGTGGCAGACCAGGGGGTGAACCTGGATCGCCTTGCCCTCGACGAGGACCGGTTCGAAGGCCTGGATGCCGAGACGGTGCAGGGTCGGTGCCCGGTTGAGCAGGACCGGGTGCTGGTGGATGACTTCCTCCAGCACGTCCCAGACCTCCGGGATCATCGACTCGACCATCTTCTTCGCGGCCTTGATGTTCTGGACCGCTTTGCGCTCGACCAGCTGAGCCATGATGAACGGCTTGAACAGCTCGAGCGCCATCAGCTTCGGCAGGCCGCACTGGTGCAACCGCAGGCTCGGTCCGGAGACGATCACCGAACGGCCGGAGTAGTCGACGCGCTTGCCGAGCAGGTTCTGGCGGAAGCGACCCTGCTTGCCCTTGAGCATGTCGGAGAGGGACTTCAGCGGCCGGTTGCCGGGACCCGTGACCGGGCGCCCGCGACGGCCGTTGTCGAACAGCGCGTCGACGGCCTCCTGCAGCATCCGCTTCTCGTTGTTGACGATGATCTCGGGGGCACCGAGGTCGAGCAGCCTTTTCAGCCGGTTGTTGCGGTTGATCACCCGGCGGTAGAGGTCGTTGAGGTCGGAGGTCGCGAAGCGGCCGCCGTCCAGCTGGACCATCGGGCGCAGCTCCGGCGGGATCACCGGCACCGCGTCGAGGATCATCCAGTCGGGCTTGTTGTCCGAGTTGAGGAAGGCGGAGGCGACTTTCAGCCGCTTTACCGCGCGGGCCTGTTTCTGGCCTTTGGAGCTGTTGATGATCTGCTCCAGTTCCTCGCAATCGGCGGCGAGGTCGACCTGTTCGAGCAGGTCGCGCACCGCTTCGGCACCCATGCCGCCGCGGAAGTACTCGCCCCAGCCGAACGGAGAGCCGAACCGGTCCTTGAGCTCACGGAAGACCGTCTCGTCGTTGATGACGTCCTTCGGCTTCATCTCGGTGAAGATCTTCCAGACCTCTTGCATCCGCTCCGCGGCCTCTTCGAGGTAGGCCTCGGTGTCGGCGATCTCGGCGTCGAACTGTTTGCGCAGTTCTTTGATCATTTTCGCCCGGTCGTCGTCTTTGAGCTTCCGCAGCTGCGCCGCGGTCAGTTTCAGCGAGTCGGCCCAGATGTGGTCTTCGTCGTCGAACTTGTCCTGCGCGCCGCCCTCCAGATAGGCGATCCGGCGCTCCAGCGACTCGCTCAGCTCCTGCGTCCGTTTCTGTTTTTCGGACTCGTAGGAGTCGACGACTTTTTTGACCTCTTTCTCGAGTTTGCCGACGTCCTTGTCACGGGCCTCCTCGTCGACCCAGGTGACCATCGAGGCAGCGAAGTAGAGGACCTTCTCCAGCTCTTTCGGAGCCATGTCGATCAGGTAGCCGATCCGGCTCGGAACGCCCTTGAAGAACCAGATGTGGGAGACCGGCGAAGCCAGGTCGACGTGTCCCATCCGCTCGCGGCGGACCTTGGAGCGCGTCACCTCGACGCCGCAGCGCTCGCAGACGATGCCCTTGTAGCGGACCCGCTTGTACTTGCCGCAGTAGCACTCCCAGTCCTTGGTCGGACCGAAGATGCGCTCGCAGAAGAGCCCGTCTTTCTCCGGCTTCAGGGTCCGGTAGTTGATCGTCTCGGGCTTGGTTACCTCTCCCCAGCTCCAGGAGCGGATCTTCTTCGAAGACGCGAGCCCGATCTCGATCGCGTCGAAATTGTTGATGTCGATCATCAGTCCTCCACCTCGGCCGGCGCGGCCTCTTCGGCTTTACCGGCACCATCACCATCAGTTCCAGCCTCGCCCTCGGCGACCACCTGCTCCTCCTGCTCGTCGGCCGCTCCGTTGGAGGAGTCGGCGCGGACCCCGGTGAGGTCCATGCCGAGCTCCTCGGCGGCTTTCAGCAGGTCGTCTTCCTCGTCGGAGATCTCGACGTCCGAGCCCTCCGACACCACGTTGGCGTCGAGCGAGAGGCTCTGGATCTCCTTCAACAGGACTTTGAAGGACTCCGGAATCGAGGGCTCGGGAATGTTCTCGCCCTTGACGATCGCCTCGTAGGCCTTGACCCGCCCGACCGTGTCGTCGGACTTGACCGTGAGCATCTCCTGCAGGGTGTAGGCGGCGCCGTAGGCCTCCAGCGCCCAGACCTCCATCTCGCCGAAGCGCTGACCGCCGAACTGCGCCTTGCCGCCCAGCGGCTGCTGGGTGACGAGCGAGTACGGGCCGGTCGAACGGGCGTGGATCTTGTCGTCGACCAGGTGCAGCAGCTTGAGGATGTACATGTAGCCGACCGTGACCTTGCCCTCGTAGGGCTCGCCGGTGCGGCCGTTGTAAAGCTGCGCGGTGCCCGCGGCGCGGGCGCCCGGCCGGGCGCCCTTGTCGACGCCGAGGTCGATGCCTCGATCCGCGTTCTGCTCCTGCCACTGGACCAGAGCCTCGTCGACGTCCTCGACGGTGGCCCCGTCGAAGACCTGCGTCGCCACGTAGACGCGACCGTCGCCCGCGTCGGAATGGGCCTGCTTGTAGGCCTCGGAGCCGTCGTCGTACCAGCCGTTCGCCGCGACCCACCCGAGGTGGGTCTCGAGGATCTGGCCGATGTTCATCCGGCTCGGCACGCCGAGCGGGTTGAGGATGACGTCGACGGGGGTGCCGTCGGCGAGGTGGGGCATGTCCTCCTCGGGCACGATCTTCGAGATCACACCCTTGTTCCCGTGACGGCCGGCGAGCTTGTCGCCCTCGGCGATCTTGCGCTTGATCGCGACGTAGACGCGAACCAGGTCGTTGACGCCGGGTGGCAGGTCGTCGCCCTCGTCGCGGCTGAAGGTGAGGACGTCGATGACGACCCCGCCCGCGCCGTGCGGGACTTTCAGCGAGGTGTCGCGGACCTCGCGCGCCTTCTCCTTGAAGATCGCGCGGATCAGCTTCTCCTCCGCGGTCAGCTCGGTCTCGCCCTTCGGCGTCACCTTGCCTACCAGCAGATCGCCGGCGTCGACCTCGGCGCCGACGCGGACGATGCCGCGCTCGTCGAGGTTGCGCAGGCTCTCCTCGGAGCGGTTCGGGATGTCGCGGGTGATCTCCTCGTCGCCGAGCTTGGTCGTGCGGGCGTCGATCTCGTACTCCTCGATGTGGATCGAGGTGAGTTCGTCGTCCTTGACCAGGCGCTCGGAAAGGATGATCGCGTCCTCGAAGTTGTAGCCCTCCCAGGACATGAAGGCGACCAGGCAGTTCTTGCCCAGGGCGATCTCACCGCCGCCGGTGGAGGAGCCGTCGGCGAGCACGTCGCCCTCCTTCACCCGCTGACCGCTCTTCACGATCGGCCGCTGGTGGATGATCGTCCCCTGGTTCGAGCGCATGAACTTGTGCAGGGAGTACTCGTCTTTCTTCGAGCCGCTGCTGACGACGATGCGCTCGGCGTCGACGTGGGTGACTTCGCCATCGCTCTTGGCGAGGACGACGTCGCCGCTGTCCACCGCGGCGCGGCGCTCCATCCCGGTCCCGATCAGCGGCGGGTCCGGTTTCAGCAGGGGCACCGCCTGCCGCTGCATGTTCGACCCCATCAGCGCCCGGTTGGCGTCGTCGTGCTCGAGGAACGGGATCAGCGAGGTGGCAACCGACCAGATCTGGGACGGCGAGACGTCCATCAGGTCGACTTCTTTAGGAGCAGCCGTGGCGTACTCCTGCTCGCCGGCTCGGACCAGCACCTGCGGCCCTTTCAGCTTGCGGGTTTTCGGATCGATCTCGGCGTTCGCCTGGGCGATGATCTTGTCCTCGTCCTGGGTCGCGTCGTAGTGGACGATCTCCTCGGTGACGACGCCGTCTTTGACCAGCCGGTAGGGGGTCGTGACGAAGCCGTGCTCGGAGATCTGCGCGTAGGAGGAGAGCGAGCCGATCAGGCCGATGTTCGGTCCCTCCGGGGTCTCGATCGGGCACATCCGGCCGTAGTGGGTCGGGTGCACGTCGCGAACCTCGATCGGGGCCCGCTCGCGGGTCAGGCCGCCGGCGCCGAGCGCCGAGAGGCGGCGGCGGTGGGTGAGGCCGGTGAGCGAGTTGGTCTGGTCCATGAACTGCGAGAGCTGCGAGGACCCGAAGAACTCCTTCATCGCCGCCACGACCGGGCGGATGTTGATGATCGTCTGCGGGGTGATCGCGTCGGCGTCTTCGGTGGTGAGGCGCTCGCGGACGACGCGCTCCATCCGGTAGAGGCCGATCCGGAATGCCTCCTGGATCAGCTCGCCGACCGTGCGCAGCCGGCGATTGCCGAAGTGCTCGTACTCGTCGAGGTGGTCGTAGACCTGCTCCCGCGGGTAGGTGATCGCCTCCGCGGCGTAGTCCTTGATCGGGTTCTCCTCGTCGATCTCCTCCGGGATGCCGAGCAGTTTCGGCAGGCTGACGAGCTCCTTGACCAGGGCGATGATGTCGTCGTGGGTCAGGACACGGGTCTCGAGGTCGATGTCGAGGTCGAGGCGGGCGTTCAGCTTGTAGCGGCCGACCCGGGTGAGGTCGTAGCGCTTGGGGTCGAAGAAGAGCTGCTCGAGCAGGCCCTTGGCGGCGTCGACCGACGGCGGCTCGCCCGGCCGCTGCTTTTTGAACAGCTCGATCAGGGCGCCCTCTTCGGTCTTGGTCGCTTCGGTGTCCGCCTCGATCGTGTGGCGGATGTAGACCGAGTTGTCGAACATGTCCAGCAGCTGCTGGTCCTCGACGTAGCCCATCGCGCGCAGCAGGACCGTGACCGGCAGTTTGCGCTTGCGGTCGATGCGGACGAAGACTTTGCCTTTTTTGTCGACTTCCAGCTCCAGCCAGGAGCCGCGGGCCGGCATCAGGTTGGCGATGAAGACCTGCTTTTCCGGGTCCTTCGGCGCCATCACGTAGGCGCCCGGGGAGCGGACCAGCTGGGTGACGACGACGCGCTCGGTGCCGTTGATGATGAAGGTGCCGCGCTCGGTCATCCACGGGAAATCGCCCATGAAGACGGCCTGCTCGCGGATCTCGCCGGTCTCCTTGTTCTGGAAGGCGACGGTCGCGGTCAGCGGGCGCGAGTAGGTCATGTCCTTCTCGCGGCACTCCTCGATCGTGTGCGGCGGCTCCTCGAACTTGAACTCGCCGAAGACGATCTGGAGGTTCCCCGTGTAGTCCTCGATCGGGGATATGTCGTTGATCGTCTCCCGGAGGCCACCGCTCTTCGGATCCGTCAGTTCCTCGAAGGAACGTCGCTGGATGTCGATCAGGTGTGGGACCTCGAGAGGGTTGTCTAGGCGGGAAAAACTCCTACGGGTTACGGGGGCAGCGTTGGAACGTGCCAAAGTCGGCGACTCCTCGAACGGTCAGAGGGACGTGGATACTGCGCAGATATGGGCAGGGGCACTCAAAAAGCGCGCGACCGGGGAAAATAACACACGGCCGCACGCGCCTTCAGACTTGGCTCCCTGACTGGGATCCGCAGGCGCGGTCGAACTCTTACGAGAGTTCGACCGTCGCGCCCGCCTCCTCCAGTTCGGCTTTGAGTTTGTCGGCCTCGTCGCGCTCGACGCCCTCTTTGATCGCTTTCGGAGCCTCGTCGACGAGAGCCTTGGCCTCTTTCAGGCCGAGACCGGTCGCCGAACGGACCACCTTGATGACCGGCACTTTCTGGCCGCCCACCTCTTTGAGGACGACGTCGACGGTCGAAGACTCTTCGCCGCCGCCCTCGTCGCCGCCACCGCCGCCGCCACCGGCAGCCGGCGCCGCGGCCGCAACGGCCGTCGCGGAGACGCCGAACTCCTCCTCGAGCGCTTTGATCCGCTCGGAGAGCTCGAGGACCGAGATGCTTTTCAGCTCCTCGATCCAGTCCTCGGTTGAAGTTTTGGTTGCCATCAGTCGCTACCCCTCTTCCTCGTTTGAATCTTCATCTGAAGTCTCTGCCTCCGGCTCCTCGGCCGGAGCCTCCTCCGCCTCGGCTTTAGGCTCCTCGGCGGGTGCCTCCTCGGCCGCGGGTGCCTCCTCCTCGGCCGGCGCCTCCTCGGCCACCGCCGGTGCCTCGCCGCTGACGAGGCCTTTCTCGGCAATCTGGCCCAGCTGCAGCGCCAGGCCCTGAATCATGCTGCCGAGGCCGCGGACCAAGCCCGTGAGCGGGCTCGCGACGAGGCCGGCCAGCTGGCCGTTCAGCACTTCCCGGCCAGGCAGTTTGGCAATCGATTTGAACGCGACTTCGTCGAGCGAAGTCGCGTCCATGAAGCCGCCCTTGTAGGTGAGCACCTCGTGCTCTTTGTTGAAGGTGGTGATCGCCTTCGCCGCCTGGGCGGTGTCGCCGCGCACGAAGGTGAGCGCGGTCGGGCCCTGCAGCAGCTCGGCGAGCCGTTCCTCGCCGGCCTCGTCGGCGGCGATTTTCGTCAGGCGGTTCTTGACGATGCGGAAGCTGGCGTCGGCTTCGCGAAGTTTCGAGCGCAGCTCGGCTGCCTGGGGAACGCTGATACCGCGGTAGTCGACGGCGAAAATCGCCTCGGACGCCTCGATCTCGGAGGCGATCTCTTTTATGGCTGCGGACTTTTCTTCGCGGTTCATCGTCTTACCTGCACCGGGCTTGCGGGCACTGCCCCGCCGGTGGTCTGCGGTTAGCGGCGACGGAGCTTAGACCGTCGCAGGCTCCTGTGCGGTCTCGTCGGCCGCGGGGGCGGCTTCCTCTCCGCCCGACGACGCCGACTCGCGGTCGGCGGATTTGCCGGCGTCGACCCGGATTCCTGGGCCCATCGTCGTCGCCAGGGTGGCGGAGACGATGTATTTGCCCTTGGCGGAGGAAGGCTTGGCGCGGTTGATCTCGTCCATCACGGCTTCGTAGTTGGCGAGCAACTGCCCTTCGTTGAAGCTGGCCTTGCCGATCGCCATGTGGACGATCGCCTGGCGGTCGGTGCGGTATTCGACTTTGCCCGACTTCGAGTCGGCGACGGCCTTCTCGACGTCGTCGGTGACGGTGCCGACCTTGGGGTTCGGCATCTTGCCCTGCGGACCGAGCACGCGGCCGAGCTGGCCGACGCCTTTCATCATCTCCGGCGTGGAGATCGCGACGTCGAACCCGGTCCAGCCCTCCTGGACTTTCTCGACCAGGTCCTGACCGCCGACGAAGTCGGCACCGGCGGCCTCGGCGTCGCGGGCCTGCTGGCCCTGGGCGAAGACGGCAACGGTGACGTCCTTGCCGAGCCCGTGCGGCAGCGCCAGGGTGCCGCGCAGCTGCTCGTCGGCGTGGCGGACGTTGACGCCGAGCAGGATGTGCAGCTCGACGGTCTCGTCGAACTTGGTGCTCGCCGTGTCCTTCAGCAGCGTGATCGCCTCGGCCGGCGGGTAGGCGCGGTCGCGCTCGACCTTCTCGTACTGCTGGCGGTATCGCTTGCCGTGGGCCATCGAAATCTCCTAGGCGACGTCGACGCCCATCGAGCGGGCGGTGCCGGCGATGATCTTCTTCGCGGCGTCGATGTCGTTTGCGTTGAGGTCGGGCATCTTCCGTTCGGCGATCTCCTGGATCTGCGCGTCGGAGATCGTCCCGACCTTGTTGACGTGCGGCTCGCCCGAGCCCTTCGGAATCCTGATCGCTTCCTTGATCAAGACGGCGGCGGGCGGGGTCTTGGTGACGAAGGTGAACGAGCGATCCTCGTAGACGGTGATTTCCACCGGGATGATCGTCCCGCCCTCGCCCTGGGTCTGGGCGTTGAAGGCTTTGCAGAAGTCCATGATGTTGACGCCGTGCTGGCCCAGCGCGGGACCGACCGGCGGCGCCGGATTGGCGTTGCCTGCCTGGATCTGCAGCTTGATGACGGTGAGGACTTTCTTGGCCATGATCGGGTTCGGGAGGGTAGCGCTCTTTGCGAGCTAGATCTTCTTGACCTGGTCGTAGCCGACCTCGACCGGCGTCTCGCGCCCGAAGATCGAGACCAGCACCTTGAGTTTGGCGGCGTCCTCGTTGATCTCGGCGATCTCGCCGGAGAAGTCGGAGAGCGGGCCGGAGATGACTTTGACCGATTCGCCGATCGCGAACTGGGCCTGGGTGCGCGGCCGCTCGGCGGTCTCGCGGTGGAGCAGGCGGTCGACCTCCGGTTTGGAGAGCGGCACCGGCTTGTTGCGCTCGGCGCCGACGAAGCCGGTCACCCCGGGGGTGTTTTTGACCAGGTTCCAGGCGTCGTCGGTCATCTCCATGTTGACCAGCACGTAGCCGGGCATCGTCCGTTTCTCGGTCTGGATTTTCTGCCCGTCCTTCATCTCCGAGACCTGCTCGGTGGGGACGACGACCTGCCGCACGTTGCGGTTCTGGCTCATCGTCTCGACCCGGTGCTCGAGGTTGTGCTTGACCTTGTTCTCGTGCCCGGAGTAGGTGTTGATCACGTACCAGCGATACATCTGAAGGAAGCCTTTGTTCGGGACCCTCGTTAGAGGATCTGCTTGATGAGCCAGCTGAATACCGCGTCGAGAGCGCCGAGATAGGCGGCCGCGACGGCGACGAAGAGGATGGTCACAGCGGTTGCCTGAACCAGCGTCTCGCGGTCGGGCCACTGGACTTTCTTCAGCTCCTGCCAGCAGGATACGAGGAAGCCGATGACGCCGGAGCGCTGGCGTTCGGCTTTCGCCTGTTTCTGTTTCTTTTCGAGCTGTTGACGCTCGCGCCGCTTCTGCTCCTCGCGCTTGCGCTTCTCCGCCTCCTTCTGCGCCTTCGCTTCGGCCCGGCGGGCGGAGCGAGGCTTGGGGGCGTCGGGGGTCTCCAGTTGGGACTCGGGTGCGCCGGCGGCGATCCCGGCCTCGACCGCTTCGACCTCGGCTACCTCTCCGGAGACGCCCGTCTGCGTCTCACGTTGCGCCTCGACCGGGCTCTCGTGTTCGCCGGAGCGTTTCCGCTCTTCAGCTTCCCGAGCCCGGCGCTCGGCCTTGCGCTGTGCGCGGGTCTTTGCCATCGGGGGCTACCGGGTCTCCTTGTGGGAGGTGTGGCGGCCACACCAGCGGCAGTACTTGCGCATCTCGATGCGGTCCGGCGTGTTCCGCCGGGACTTATTGGTTTGGTAGTTGCGGCGCTTGCACTCTTCGCAAGCCATCGTCACCGCGATGCGGACATCTCCGCGAGCCATCTTCTCCCTCGTTCCGTGCCTGAGGACTAGTCGTTACAGAAGAAAAACCTCGGGCCGGGGCACGAGGCTGGGGCAAGGATAGCGCTCTGCGTCGCCCAGGGACCGGTCGACATCGCCCGCCGCACCGGCATCTCCCACGTACTACTCAATTCTTTGTAAAGTCGTTTTTCACGTAATCCATCCGGGCAGACGGAGGTCACGGTGGGAGAGGCGTTCGACAATGGTGGTCTCTTCGACCGCGACCAGTTCGTTGAAGAGGTGGAAGAGCGGCTGCTCGACCCCCTGCAGCGCAACCAGCCGGGGGCTCTGCTGCTGCTGGACATCGACTCCTTTCACCTGGTCAACGACTCGCTCGGGCACGAGGCGGGCGACCGCCTGTTGGAGACGGTCGGGGCGACGCTGCGCGACGAATCGCGGGCGGAGGACCTGCCGGCGAGGATCTGCGCCGACGAATTCGCGCTGCTCCTGCTGCGGACCACTCCCGAGCAGGCGCTGGCGGCGGCGGAGCGGCTGATCGAGCTGGTGCGCGAACGGGGAAAGCCCGCGGTCGGCGCCAGCGTCGGGATCGCCTCCTTCGGCGGCACCGGTGAGGAGATCACCGCCGAAGGGTTGATGATTGCCGCCGACATCGCCCTCTGCGAAGCCAAGGAACAGGGAGGCGGCCGGGCGGTCGACGCCGCCAGCGGCCCGAACCTGAAGCTGACCTGGGCCGACCGGATCCGGGAAGCGCTCGACCGCGAACGGATCGTCGTCTACGCGCAGCCGATCTTCGACCTGCGCAACCAGGTGGTTGCCCGCGAGGAGCTGCTGGTGCGGATGCTCGACGCCGACGACGACGTCATCCCCCCTTCCTCGTTCCTGCCGACGGCCGAGCGGCTGGGTCTGATCACCGAGATCGACCGCCTCGTCCTCGGCAAGGCGATCGAGCTGGCCGGCCGCTCGCGCCCGATCGCCGTCAACGTCAGCGGCGCCTCGCTCTGCGACCCACGGCTGATCGAGGACGTGCGACGGGCGATCGCCGACGGCCTCAACCCCGCCTGGCTCGACTTCGAGATCACCGAGACGGCGGCGATCTCCAACATGGACAACGCCCGCGCCTTCGCCGAGGCCGTGACCGCGATGGGCTGCGGCCTCGGCCTCGACGACTTCGGCACCGGCTTCAGCTCCTTCAGCTACCTGAAGGAGCTGCCGATCCAGCACCTCAAGATCGACCTCGAGTTCATCCGCGAACTGCCCCATTCGCCGACCGACCAGCGGCTGGTCCAGGCGCTGGTCCAGTTCGCAAAAGCGTTCGGCCAGGAGACGGTGGCCGAGGGGGTAGAGGACACCGAGACGCTGGCCCTGGTCCGCGCCTTCGACGTCGACTACGCCCAGGGCTTCCACATCGGCGAGCCGGCGCTGGTCGAGGGCGAAGTAGCCGCCTCGGCCTAGGTCGCCTGCCGTCTTCTCGCGACGTGCGACGCGTGCGTCATCATCTACGGGATGGAAGACCAGTTGCTGGAAACGCTGCCGGGAGCCGAGATCGTGCTTGCCGGAATTGCCGATCTGAAAGAGGGACGGATGAGCACCGACGCGCTAGCCGTGCAATCCGCGGCGCCGAGACTTCGGTCCCTCGGCTTCGAGGCCCGGAGCGCCGAGGGCGAGGTGCCGGCTGCTCACCGGCTCTACCAAGAGCTTCGTCGAGAGCTGGGCGACGCCGCCCACTCGCGCTACAACGCGATCCTCAGCCGGGTGGCCAGCTTCGCCCGCGCCGCCGAGCGTGCGAGAGCCAGCTGACGCCCAGCGGATAGAGCGGCTCGCACGCGAGCTGGGCCGGGCGGTTCCTCCGGGAACGAGGATGTACCTGACGGGAGGGGCGACGGCGGTGCTGGAAGGCTGGCGCCCGTCGACCGTCGACATCGACGTACGGTTTGAGCCCGACAGCGACGCCGCGCTCAGGCGGATTGCCGAGCTGAAGGAGCGCCTTCAGGTAAATGTCGAGCTGGCCTCGCCGTTGGACTTCCTACCCCCACTCGAAGGCTGGAAAGAACGCTGCCGGTTTCGCCTTCGCGCCGGCAATCTGGAGGTCTTCGACTTTGACCCTTACTCCCAAGCTCTGTCGAAGCTGGAGCGAGGGTTCGATCTCGATCTCAGAGACGTCGCGGAGATGGTTCGAGGCAGGCAGGTCGATCCCGTCCGCCTTCTGGAGCTGTTCGAGAGGATCGAGAGCGAGCTGTTCAGGTTTCCTGCCGTCGACCCCGCTCGGCTGAGGCAAGCCGTCGAGGATCTCTGAGAAGAAATGGGCACAGCCGCCTGCGCATCAGGGAATGGGGAACGATGCGCGAGGCCGGCTGTCCCGGGCGCCCGGGGGCGCCCGGGGGACCCCTTGGGGGAGAGGCCCGATCTGACTTTAGAGGACCGCGTCTACAAACCGAAAGACAAAGTCTCTAAAGCTGCTCGTCCCCCGTTAGAGGCCCAGCGTTTTGGCGATGATCGTGCGCTGGATCTCCGAGGTGCCGCCGTAGATGGTGGAGACCAGGGAGGTGCGGACGAGGCGCTCCATGTCGTACTCGGAGGAGTAGCCGTAGCCGCCCATCATCTGCATCCCCTCGAGGGTGGTTCGCTTGGCGACCTCGGTGACGAAGAGCTTCACCATCGAGGCCTCTTTCGGCAGCATCCGGTCTGGGTCCTCGTCGGTCAGGGTGGCCACCCAGTGGGTCATCAGGCGGGCGGCCTGGAGGTCGGTGGCGAGGTCGGCGATCCGGTGCTGAAGCGCCTGGAAGGAGCCGATCGGCCGGTCGAACTGGCGCCGCTCCTTGACGTAGAGCAGCAGGTCGTCGAAGGCGCGCTGGGCGATCCCCAGCATCGTCGCGGCGAGAATCAGGCGCTCGACGTTGAGGCCGGCCATCAGCTGGGTCCAGCCCTTGTCGACCTCGCCCAGCACGGCGCTCTCGGGTGCGACGCAGTCGGTGAAGTAGAGGGTGTTGGTCTCCCGCCCGCCCATCGTCTGGATCGGGACGATCTCCATCCCCTCGACCTCGCGCGGAACCCAGATCATCGAGAGGCCCTCGTGCTTGCTCTCCCCCTTGGTGGTGCGGCAGACGACCAGTACGTGGTCGGAGATGTGGGCGTTGGAGATGAAGACCTTCTGGCCGTTGATCACAAAGCCGCCGTCGACCCGCTCGGCCTTGGTGGTCAGCGAGCCGACGTCAGAGCCGGCCTCGGGCTCGGTCATCGCGATCGCCTCGACCGAGCCGGAGGCGATGCCGCCGAGGATCTCCTGCTTCTGCTCCTCGGTGCCGAAGCGCTGGGTGGCGCCGGCGACGATTAGGGTCGTCGCGTAACCGCCGATCGGCGCCAGGCCGCGCGTCGTCTCCTCCATGAAGAGGCAGGCATCCAGCATCGACCCGCCCGAGCCGCCGTACTCCTCGGGGATCGTCACCCCGAGCCAGCCGAGCTCCGCCATCTGCTTGTAGAGGTCGAAGTTGTGGTGGTCCTGGTAGCCGTCGGTCAGGCGCTCGCGCTGGTCCTGCGTGCCGCACTCGCGGTCGCAGAAGTCCCGAATCGCGTCGACGAAGTCGTTCTGCTCGTCGGTCAGGGCAAAGTCCACGGCGGAAGCCTACTCATCCGCGCACCCGACACTGGCCGACGACGGTGGCGAACAGGTTGGGTCCGCCGACGAAGGCGAAGGAGGAGCGGGTTAGGGAGAAGGCCGCGGCGGCGGACCCCGCGGGCGCAGGACAGCCCGAAGAGATGTAGCCCCGGGTGCGCCCGCGGTGACGATAGGTGCGACCCAGCTTCAGCGAGAGACCGGTCAGGTAGCCCCATTCGCCGGTCGCCTGCGGCAGCGAGGCGCTGAAAACCGTCCCGAAGGTCCCCTTCTCCCTGCCGATGACGAACGGCAGCGTGTAGGAGGTCGGGAAGGGTTCGGTGCCGTAGACGTGGGCGAGGAGGGCCGGCTTGCCGCGGTAGCGGCCGTTGAAGGCGACGACGTCGCCGGAGGACGGGAACGGCGCCAGCTCGGGCAGGGCGACGTCGGCCGAGAGGTGCCCGCGGCCGACCAGAGCACCGCGGCAGGCGGCGAGAGCGCGGCTGGTCGTGGCCGGCTGGATCTGCCGCAGGCGACAGACGGGGAGCCCCGCGGTTTCAACCCGCCCCTCGCGGTTGATCTCGATCCGCAGGCGGCGCAGCTGACGCGGCTTGGCGCCCGCCGCCGGGGCGATCGTCGTCTCGATCGACACGGTGACCGGCGCGCGGCCGTGCCGGGGCAGGCGATCCGGAGCGATCGAGGCGCCGAGGCTGACGCGAACCTTCCCGCGCTGGATCACGGTATCGCCGCCGCCCCGCCGCGGCGCCGAGGCGGTGGGTGTCGCGGTCGCCGAGATCGGCGGAGGACCGTCTCCGGACTCCGAGACGGCGATGCCGTGGGCTTCCGGCGACGACGGGGCCGCCAGAGCGCCGAGGCCAGGGACCGACGGTCCGAAGGCTAGGAGGACCGATTTTTCCGTGTTGCCGCTGGTGACGTAGAGGTCGCTCTGGGTGGCGGCGCCGGTGTTGTCGACCGTAATCCCGGTCGGCCCTCCATGCACCAGCGGCGCGCCGCTAGTGCCCTGCGAGAGAACTTCGCCGACGAACGCCCCGGCCGGGTCGAGCTCGACGATCGCCGCGTGCGGATGTTCGAAGAGCGGCCCGTCGACGTTGTCCACCACGTAGAGGTGGCCATCGGCGTCGTCGACCGCCAGCGCCGCGTCGGTGAGGTCGTTGAAGCGGCCGAGCTGGGTGCCCGCGCCATCGAGGGTCGCGACCGGTTCGGTCAGGCTCGTCGCCGGGTCGTACACCTTCACCGTCGAGTCGGCCGCATCGGCGGCGTAGACGAAACCCTGCGTCGGGCCGTAACCGGAGACCGCGAGTCCGTAGCCGTCCCCAAGCGTGCCGGTCCCGATCCGCCGCAGCGGTTCGGCCCCCGGTTCCACGGAAGCTTCGTATTCGGCGACCGAGGTGCGCTCGTCGACCAGCAGGTTGCCGGTCGCGGGATCGAGGGCGACGCCGGTGGCGTCGATCCCGCCGAGCACCGTGACCGGCGCCGAGTAGGCGGTGCCGCCGGTCGGCGGGTAGGCGGAGGGGGTCAGGGCGAGCACTCCCCCGTGGTAGGAGTTGGCGTAGACGCGACCGGCGGGGTCGACGGCGAGGCCGCAGGTCCCGTCGAGCGGATCGACGCCGGAAATCTGCGTGATCAGCCCGCCGCCGGAGCCGAAGATCCGGATCTTGTGGTTGTAGTAGTCGGAGACGTAGACGTTGCCGTGGGAATCCACCGCGACGCCGCAGGGGTCTTCCAGGTATTCGGGTTCGGGCGGCGGTTTGACCTGGCTGATCGTGTAGCGCAGCGAGTGGCCGGCGAGTGCGGCGCTCGGCAGCGCCAGAACGACCCCGGTGACGAGCACGGCGAGGAGGGCGAGGCGGCGGCGCTGTATGGATCTCATTTGTGCTTCCTCCGGTGGTCGGGGCGCTTGGCGTTGTGCTTGCGGCAGGCGGGCACGGCGATCGTCGCGGCGTGGCGCTCGCCTCGGTTGGCGTGGCCGACCATCCGCACGGCGGCGCGCTGGGGGCGCGCGCAGAGGAACTCGGAGTTGACGAGGATGCCGCGCCTGCCGCCGGGCATCGTCATCGAGAACTCGGTCACCGGCGCGTCCGGGACGGTGTCGAAGCGGACGCGGATGCCACCGTGGCGCGAGTCGATCCGTCCCCCCACCTGGATCTCGATGCCCTGCCCGCGCAGGTCGAAGAGCAGGTCGGGCACGCGGTTGGAGGAGGAGACGAGGTAGACCGGGCCGCGCATCGGCTCGGCGAGCAGCGGCGTGCGCACCCAGGCTTGGCCGTAGACGGCGTCCGCCGGGCAGGCGCCGGCGGCGAGCTGGACCCGGGTGCAGACGCCGCGCACCCGACTCTGTTCGAGGAAGAGCGAGGGCGGCAGGTTGACGCTGACCGAGGAGAGGTTGGCGTCGCCGGGGCGCGGCGTCAGCGTCGCCCGCAGCGACGGGAAGGCGCCGCGGCGATAGCCGCCGCGCAGGACGAAACCGAGCCTGGGCTTGAAGCCGAGCGACCCGCAGCCGAAGGGCTGGAAGCGGACGAAGGGGGTGGCGCTGGTCCCGAACTGGTCGGCGTATGGAGCGCTGGAGCCGGTCAGGGTCGAGGAGAAGGTCTGCGCTTCGCAGCTGGTCGGGTTGATCATGGTTTCGGGCCGGTCGATGTGGACGCGGATGTCCCGCAGGTGCAGCGGCACCCCGTCGCGGATGTGGGGAATCGGGTCGGAGCCGGCGGAGTCGATCGAGACCCGGGCGGTCACCGGGTCGACCCGGATCGCCGAGCGGACCACGATCACCCCGAGGTCGAAGGGACCGATCAGGGCGGAGTCGACGGCGACGACGGAGAACGAGGAGCCATGGTAGGGGCCGGCCAGGTAGAGCTTCCCCGGCGCGTAGGTGAGGGCCGAGCCGACCCCGAAGCCGGCCGTGGTGCGGCCGATCTCGCTCGCCGCCGGGCAGCTGGGAGCGGCGAGCTCGGCGGCGCCGGAGCGCTGCGCCGCCGCCGCGATCGCCGCCTCGGGGCAGTAGGGGATGCCGGCGATCTTGCCCAGCAGACCGACCGGCAGGGTCGCCGAGTAGGTGGTGATCTCCTGCTCGGCGTCGGTGCGCGTCAGGTGCAGGTAGAAGGGGGAGTAGGCGCCGGCGGCGGGGTTGACCGTTCCCCCGGTGGCCTGCGGGACGAACGGCGGCGTCCCGGACGGGCAGGGGCCGCCGCCGATGCCGGCCGCCACCTGGGCGGCGGTTTCGCGGTTGGCTACGCCGAGCGAGCCGAGCCAGGGCGACAGGGCGATGCGGGTGACGGCGGTGCCGCAGGAGGAGGGGCTGACCAGCGGCGCCCGCTGTCCTTCGCGGAAGTGGACGGCGAGGTCCGTGTAGGGGAGCTGGGGAAGGTCCTCGAAGGTGGCGGTGAGCCCGCCGCTGAGGGGATCGGCGTCGATGCGGCCGGCGAGCTTGACGAGGACTCCGCGCGCCGGGGACTTGGCGACCAGGTACACGGCGAGCAGCGAGCCGAACGGATTTTCGTATGGAGCGGCGAGGTAGATCGCCCCCTCGAGGCGTTCTTCGAACAGCGGCGTAGAGACGGTGAAGTCGCCGATCTTCGAGTTGTTCGGGCAGCCGGCGCCCAAGGGCGAGGAGGCGGTCTCGGCTCCGTACTGCGGGGGCGCGCAGGCACCGAGGCCGGCGCCGACCGAGGGGTTGATCGTCACCCCCTCCGGCAGCGCGACCACCGCGTCGCGGACCTGCGAGGGGACGCGCCGGGACGGTTCAAGCAGGGTCGAGTTGTCGGCGCTGAGGACGAATTCGAAGCCCGAGGGCGAGGTCGTGCGGGGGTTGGTGAGCTGACCCGCAGGGCGGGGATCGAAGACGAGCGAGTCGCATCCCCCCAGCGCCGGGGCGCTCGAGGAAACAGCCGCCGAGGCGCCGTCCCAGGAGACCGCCGAGGCGGTGAACTCCAGCTGCCCCGTGCACGAGGCCGGCATCGTCAGGTAGGCCTGCGGCGGCCAGCCGGCGGGCGCTCCGATCGAGCATTTCGCCCAGGGGAACCCCGGTTCGGCCTCGTTCAGGCAGTTGCCGCGTTCGCCGTTGTGGGAGACGCCCCACGGCGTCCCCCAGATCCTCAGCTCGAGTTCGCTGACCGCGAAGGCCTGGGTGAAGTTGCGCGCTTCGAGGTCGATCCCGTATTCGCCGGCGGTCCCGCGGAGGTCGGCGCTGAAGACGATCGGCACCCCGTAGGGGGCGAAACCGAACTGGGCCGGCACCCCCGGGGCGGGGCTGAGGTTGAAGACGCCGAAGGTGCGCACCGAACCGCCGCCGTAGGAGCTGTGGACGGTGACGGTGCCGATCTGGGTGCTGGCGAAGCAGCTCTCCCCGGAGAGGCTCGCTTCGAAGGGAGACGTCCGCGGTGTGTGGAAGGCGGCGACGCTGCACTTCGGCAGGGCGCTGGGGTTTTCGATCAGGCCCGGCGGCAGGGAGATCCGCAGGTTCCGCAGGTCCCCTTCGGTGTAGGGGCCGGCGCCTTCCTCCTCGAAGGCGATCCTCGCCGTCATGTCGTAGGGGTGGGCGCCGGAGGTCGTCTCCGCGGCTCCGCCTTCGGCGCGCGCCTGCATCTCGAACGCTTCGATCCCGAAGGCCTGAGCCGAGGCAAGGGGAAAGGCGGCCCCGGCGACCGCGACGACGACGAAGAGAGCGACCCGGGACATCATCGCCCGCCGACCGGTTCGCGGCGGCGCTGCTGCGCGTGCCGGCGGTGAGGCTTGCTGTGTCGGGCGACGCAGCGGTACTGGCCGTTCCTCTTGACGCGACGCTTGCCCTTGGGGCAGTGGCGCGGCGGAAAGCGCAGAACCGGGTTGCCGGGGCCCTGGAGCAGGGTGCCGGGCTGGGGGTCGTCGGGTTCGGAGGGAAGCGATTGGCAGGCGTCCCCCGCGCAGGCGATCGGCGCGACGGGTTCCGGAAAGCCGCCCCCTTCGCGGGCGTCGTAGAGGTCGAGGGAACCGGGATCGGAGCCGACCAGCGAGCGGCTGGTGAGGAAGTAGGCATCGGCGCCCGACGCGGATGCGTCGGCGAACGCGGCTCCGTCCTCGGCTTTGCCGGAGGAGACGAGGCCGAGGCACCCTGCGGGGAGCCCGCAGCTGCCCGTACCCTGCGCCTCCCACTCGTAGACGTCGACCGCGTTGTTGGTGTCGGAGAGGACGAGCGCGTCAGCCGACTCGAAGAAGAGCCGGTTGCCGCCGGCGACGAGGCTGCGCGGCTTGTAAGCGCGGGTACTGCCGTTGGCCACGGCGCCGGGCATCGAGCTCGGCCCGATTGGGCGCTCGTTGGTGGGGTTGCAGGAGATGCAGGCGAGGCCCGCGCCGGCGCGCCAGAGGTAGACCTGGGCGTCGGGCTGCCCGGTGCCCTGGTCGGTGTTGTCGTAGCCGGTCAGGGGCGCGGTGGAGGCGAAGGCGAGGACGGCGCCGTCGGCGGACACGCGGGCGGCGCCGGTTGCCGGCGGCCAGTTGCTCGCGGCGGCTGCTTCGGAGCCGGCGACAACCTCGCTCACAGCCCCCCCGCTCCACCGCTGGAGCCCGTCGCCGTCCTGGTAGTAGGCGACCGATCCGGCCGCGGATATCCCGAGCACGCCGACGACCCCACCCGACGGCGTCAGATCGGCGGCGGATTCGGAGCCGGCGTTGTAGCGAAAGAGGTGACCGCCTTCCGTGTAGAAGGTGAAGCTGCCGTCGGAGGAGGAGGCCTCGAATGCTGCGCCGGGCCCAGCGGTCGGGGGCAGCAGAACGGCTGGCGCCAGCCCTCCCCCGCTCCATTCGTAGAGCGGCCCGCCTTCGGCTTCGAAGATGACTCGGCCGAGGTCGGAGGAGGCGCTCACGACACGCATTCCCGCGGCAGCCGGGGGCAGCGCCGCGAAAGCGCCGCCTTCCCACAGCGAATAGCCGCGCGGGCACGGTTCCCCCGCTTCACAGCGCCGGCCTTCCAGCACCAGCGCCCGGGCGAGGTCGGTCGAGAAGAGCCGGTAGGGAACTCCGTCGGGTTCGTCGTAGGCGCCCGCTTCGGTCGGCGGAGTGACGTTGGCGGTCGTCCAGCCGCCCCCGGTCCGGGTCGAGACGTACTGGCTGGCGGGAGGAGCCCCGGAGGCGCCTTCGCCGAAGGAGGCGGAGGAGCTGAACGTGACCGCTCCCCCACCCGCGGCGGCCTGGAGGTCGCCGCCGCCAAAGAGCGTTTCGGGCAGCGCGACCTCTCCCCCGTTCTTGTCGGCCGGGGAGACCATCTCCCAGCCGCGGCCGTCGAGCAGCGGCGAGGCGCCGCCCAGGACCTGGGTGGCGAAGAGGTGCGGTTCACCGCTGGCCGTGCCTTCGCCGTTCTTTGCCACCACCCGGTAGCGGTACGCCGTTGCCGGAGTGAGGCCGACCAGCGCACGAGACACGGCAGCCAGGCCGGAGCCGGACCCGGCGCTTGCTTCCGCGCCCGCCGGCGAGCGCGAGGCGCCGGAGAAGGCTTCATGCCCGTCGTCGAGGTTCTGCTGGTAAGAAGCGGCGGAGAGGTATTCGAAACTGTAGGTCGTGACCAGGCCCTGCGGGTCGATTTCTGCGTGGAGGCGGGCCGAGGTGGCCGCGACGTCGGTCGCCCAGGCTGCGCCCAGGCCCGGAGCCCCCGCCGCCCGTGCGGCGGGCGGCACGGCAGCCACCGATATGGCGAGCGCGCTCGCCAGCACCGCCGTCGCCCGCCGCACGGCTCTACTTCCTACCGCGGTGCCTGTGGGACTTCTTCTTCGCCTTGCAGCTGGTCGCGATCTTCGGGTGCAGCACCGACAGCTTGCCGTTCTGGGCGACGAAGCGGGCAGCCACCCGCCGCGTCTTCTCGCAGAGCGACCTGGAGTTTTCGATCAGCCCGTATTTCCTGCCTCCCTTGAGGCTGATCATGAACTTCGAGACCGGGGCGTCGGGGACGACTTCGAAGGTGTTGCGGATGCCGTCTGACTTGTTGGTGTCGACTTTGCCGTGCAGCAGGACCCGGATCTGTCCGTTCAGTTCGGCGACCAGGTCGGGCAACTGATGGCCGTAGCCGACGCCGAGGAAGACCGGGCCTTCGAGTGGTTCGTCGAGCAGCGGGCTCCAGGCCTTGGCGTGCCCGTAGATAGAGCGCTTCGGGCAGCTCGCGGCGGCGATCTCCGGCTGGGTGCAGACCTTGTCGAGGTTGCCCTGGTCGAGCAGCTGAGTGGCCGGGAGCGAGACCTGCGCGCGGGCGATGTTGGCGCCGCCCGGGGGCATCTTCAGCCAGGCGGTCACCGCCGGGTGCCCGGAGCGCCTGGTGTCACCCTTGAGGCTGAAGGAGAGCTTCGGCTTGAAGCCGAGCGCGCCGCATTCGCCGACCTGGAAGCGGTTGGCGAGCGGGACGCTCTCGCCAAGCGTGGAGGTCAGCGTCCCGCCGACGCTCATCGCTTCGCAATTGCTCGGGTTCAGCGTGAACTGCGAGCGATCCATCTTCACCGCGATCGAGCGCACGTCGAGCTGGATCCCCTTCAGCTCGGAGGGGATCTGGTCGCTCTTGACCGTGATCTGGGCGGTGTAGGGGTCGACCTGCAGGGCCGAACGGACGAGGACGGCGCCGAGGTCGTAGGGGCCCGCGACCGCCGGGGTGACGATCGCGAGGCTGAGCGGGGCGCCCTTGTAGGGGCCGGCGAGGTAGGCGCGACCCTGCACGTGATAGGGCGATGGCCCGGCGCCGGCGCCGACGTTGACGATGCCGACCTGCGAAGCGGCGGGGCAGCTGGGGGACGCCTGCTCTTCGGCCCCGCTCTTCGCAGCCGTGGCCGCGAGCGCCGCCTCGGGGCAGTAGGGGATTCCGGCGAGCTTGCCGAGCAGGCCTGGGGGCGGGGCGAGGGTGAGGCTGCCGAACTGCTGGGTGCCGTCTTCGCGCTTGAGGCGAAGGACGAAGGGGCTGAAGGCGCCGGCGAGCGGCGATTCGGTCCCGGCTTCGAAGCTGGGCGCGTTCGGCAACTGGCCAGCCGCGGTCGGACAGTTGCCGCCTCCCGGCGCGCTGCCGATCGCGTAGCTGTCCGAGGGCGTTGCCGGCGGCCCCGATTCGGGCGCCGACCAGGGGGTCAGGGTCGAGCTCGCTGCATAGGTCCCACAAGTCGCAGGGGTCTTCAGCGCCGCCCGGGCGCCGCCGAAGAAGTCAAGCTTGAAGTCTTGGAAGGGCAGCTGCGGGTTCTCCGAGAAGGTGGTGGTGAGCTGGCCATCGGGGCCGATCTCCACCTGGCCGGCGAGCTTGATGACGACGCCGGATTCTTGGTCGTTCACGGCGATGTAGATCGCCAGCAGACTGCCGAAGGGGTTCTGGTAGGGAGTGGCAACGTAGACCGCTCCCGGCAGCGGATGGTCGAGCAGCGGGGTGTCGACTTCGACGGTGCCGATCTTGGCCGCGTCAGGGCACTGGGCGGGGTCGGGAGTGGTGTGGATCGGACTGGTCCCGACCGGGGTGGTGAGCCCGAATTGGCCGGGGCTGCAGCCCTCCAGGCCCGCGGCCGAGGAGGGGTTGACGGTCAGGCCCGGGGGCAGGGTGACGACCGCGTCGCGCAGATCGGGGGTCGCCTTGCCTTCGGGGTCTTCGTTCTGGGGGACGTGGAGGTCGACGTGCAGGCCCGTGGGGCTGTCGGCGACGTCGTTGGTGGGACGGGCTTCGATCGTAGGTGCGAATTCAAGCGCGTTGCATCCGGTGATCGCCGGCATTTCGAACGCCTTGGTGAAGAAGGTGCCGGGGAGGTTGTAGCTGTCCACCTTGACCCTCGCCTGCAGGGGGCCTCCGCAGCTGGTCGGGTTGCGGAGGAACGGCTTTTCGGGGGTTCCCGGAGTGACGGAGCAGCTAGGTAGGCTGCCGCAAAACCGGACCGAATCGTGAGCGGGACTGGCGGGCACTCCCCAGAACCTGACTTCGAATTCAAGCGGATTCGAAGTCGTCACGAGGTTGAAGGCGCCCGTGTTGATTCCGTAATCGTCCCCGGTTCGGATCCCGGCAGTCAGGTAAGCGTTGAGGGAGATGTTCACCAGCCCGGCGAAGCGGGCGGGGCTCCCTTTTGGCGGAGTGACGTTGAAGATGTCGGTTTCGTTGGAGGTCAGTTGACCGGTCGCGGTCGTCCCCCGGACTCTCAGGGTTCCCACTTGGCTGTCTCCGGAGCATCGTTCTTCTTCAGCGAAGCGAACCGGGCACTGCTCAACCGCCATCGGGTTGCCGATCAGGCCCGGGGGAAGTTCGCCCAGGACGTCCTTCGCCAGACCGGCTGCGCCGACGACACCTCTCACCTCGCCGTTCGCGAGCTCGATGCGGGTGACGAGTTCGTAGGGATGGGAGCCCGCGGCGGTGTCGAGTTCGCCGGCAGGCGGGGGGCCGAGGGCTTCGAAGGTGAAGTCCACGATTCCGAAGGTGTGAAAGGCGCCGACAGGGCCCTCGACCGCTTCGGAGGCGGTGGTCACGATGAACCGATAACTGTATTCGGTGTCCCTAGCGAGATCGGAAAGCTCGGCAGTCACCCGCTGGGCGGGATCGGCTGCGGGGATCGTTTCGGGCGAGCAGGCGACGGTTTCCGCGCCGGCCCAGCCCTCTTCGGCAAAGTCAGACGCGGTCGTGTATTCGACCTGGCAGGAGGTTTCTTCGCCGAGCGGGTCGACCTGCGCTTCCAGCGATGCGGTGACGATGTGGGGCTGTGCCGCCTGTTTCTGGATTTCCGCCGCGTCTGCACGCCCAGCGATCCAAAGTAAACCGACGGCAAGCAGCGTGGTTATGGCGAAAGTCAGTCGCGTCAGGCTCGATCTCGAAATTGCCATCAGTTGCTCCTCCCGGCTCCGTGCGTCGAATTTCGGTGCTTGGAATGGCGGTGATTCGCCTTCCTGACGCAGCGTCCGCCGCGGCGAACGCGGCCGTGCTTGCATCGCGACGGCCGGACGTTGCCCTGCCCGGCGAAAGTGGCGGTGGACGGCGACGTCTGCGCCGGCGGCGACACCGGCCCCGTGGTGCGGCAGGATTCGTCGCTGCCGCAGGGTGCGGGCGGCAGCGGCGGTTCGACGAAGCCTCCGTTCACGCGAGCGTCATAAAGGCTCGGTAGGCCACCGTCTCGGTCGGCGCGGACCAGCGACTCCGCCGTAACAATGAAAACGTCTTGGCCGTCCGCGCTGCTGTCGACGAAGGCCGAGGCCCCATCGGCAGACCCGCTCGAGACCAGGTTGAGGTTCCCGGACCGGTATTCGTAGGTGTCCCCAAACCCGTTCACGTCTTGAGGAGATAGCGCGTTCCCGGTTTCGAAAAACACCTGGCCGCTGTCGAGAACCGCCCGCGAAAAATAACGAGATCCCGTCGCGAGCCGAAATGCTTCGGTTTTCCCGGTCACCTGGGTGTTTGCTACCGGTTTGCTTCCACCCAGATCGCATGAAACGCAACTCAGAGCCTTCGATTTTGCGTCGTAGAGGAACAGCTCGGCGCACCCCGGCCCCGGAGAGCAACTCTCCCCTGGGGCGGGGGAGTTGTCGAAATCGGTCAAAGCCTTTACGGAGGAGAAGAGCAGATATTCCCCATCCGGGCTCCATGCCGTCCGCAAGTTAGAACCCTTTGGGCGCCACCAGGTATAGATGTCCTTTCCGCCGCTTTCTTCCCATGGCGACAGGGTGGCGACGTAGGTCACTTTCCCTTCCTCTGCCAGGTAAAGGTTCGGTTCTTTCGCCTGGGCTTCTTCGCCCCGAGCGTTCTGTTCGCCGCCGGTCAGGGCCCCACGGGCGACGAAGTAGAGATGGGAGCCATTGTCTGAGCCGCCGCTAAAGCCCCGCACGTCCGCGACGGCTTTGGCGGGATTGACGGTCAGGTCGACGAGTTCGCGACTGTCTACCCTGTATTCGTAGAGAGCGTGTTTACCGGGTTCCGCACTGGAAGGGCTCTTGAGCTGGTGGTCGCTGGTGAAGAAGACCTTGCTGCCATCGCGGGAGGCGAACTGGAAGACGCCGCCTCCATGTTCGCCGGCGCCGAACGATCTGTCGAGTTGCAGCGTGCAGGCGAGTTCCGGTTCAGTGGTGGTCCTGCAGTTGGCATCGGCGGCAGGGTCCTGACCTGCGTTTTCGCGGAGGTAGAGGTTGCCATTGGCTTCGAAGAAGACCCTTTCGCCGTCGGTGGAGACGGCGTGGCTGACAGGAGCAAGTCCGTATTGCGACCCACCGTAGATGCCGGAATAATCCCCCCACTCCTGAGTCCCTGCTCCAAGCCGCGCCGGAACCGATTCGCCGTTGGGAAGCACGCCGACCAGGCGGACCACCCCGTCGGCCCAGATGAAGAGGTTGTAACCCAACGGAGACCCCGGGGTGAGCTGCGCATCCTCACTGAAGACGACCCGGCTAAGGTCGGAGGCGGCCGCCTGGTACGTGGCATTGCCCGCACTCCCGCCGGCCAGAACAGGATTCAAAAGAGCAAAAGGGTCGTTTCCTTTGGCGAGATATAGGTTGGAGTAGCCGCGCGGTTCTCCCGCCACGAGTTCTTCCGCCGGCATGCCGCATTCGCCGGAAGGATTAAAGATACTCGTCCGATAAAGATCGCCGCCGGCCGCGAGCACATAAGACTCAAGATCCTCGGAGACAGCGATCCCCGGCGTACAGATTCCTGACTTGCTCCACATCGGGGTCATCTGCGCACCGAGCCCTTCGACGGCCCAACCCGTTGCGGTGCGCTTCGAGCGCCAGGATTCAGTGCTCGTAACTGAGCCTTCGGCCGGGTACGTCGATTCGTAGAACAAGGAACCTCCCGCCGGCGATGCCCTGCCCGAGAGGACTTCCCCGGTGGAAATCAGGAAGGGGGTGCTGCCGGGACTGACCAGCTCGTAGGCGCGGCAATCGGGCAGGGCCAGCGCCGCGGCGCCCTGTTCTGCGCGGATCGCTTCGTTCGCGCAGCCGGCGGCGCGGGCAGACGACGAGAACAACGCCAGGAGCAGAGCCGCCGCGCACGACGCGCAGAGGGCAAGAAGCCCGACGAGCGATCGTGCTTTGGTTTGGCTCTTTGCTTGCATCGGCTCTCTCCTGACGCTTTCTCGATGTTCCGGTTGGACGCTAAGTGTGTCGCGCTAGGCGGAAATGCCTCGCTCTACGGTTCCCAGCTAGCGCTTCCTTCTTCTGGAGTCAGCAGGTTCGAGCCCACGAGAGTCCCGTCAGAGCCACCGCCTTTGCCGCTTCCGTTGAAAACGGTGTACGTGTAGGTAAGACCCCCGAGGTTGTTGTCGAACTCCAGGTAAGGCGTTTTGTTGATGTAGGACGCCGCACTCAGGTTGTACTGGGGTTCGATTTTCAGCGTCATGTTTCCGTAAAAGATGGATTTGGCCGTTGCCGTCAGAGGTGAACCCAAGATCACATGCCCATCGGCGTTGTACTCATATTCAACGGCCGAAATGTTTTCGTTCAGCACTTTCACGTCGAACAATTTGCAGCCCGAGTATTTGACTTTTACAATAAAGGCAGATCCATCTATGTACTGGGGGCTCCCCGTACCGTCTGCACCCGTACAGGTAAGGGTCTTGCCCGAATCGAAGGTGAATACCTGATTCGTCAACGCATGCGTGGTGTATGGCCGGTTCGGTTTGAAATTGAACCGCGCGGCCGAGCTCGTGGCCGGGACCGCCGCCATCAGTGCGACTACGGCCCCAAAGGCCAGATACGACTTGGTTCTACTAAACATCTTTTCCTCCCTTGTAAACATCGTTTCCTCCCTTGTTGTGGCTTGGGTGCCGCCCTCAATCGCTGCGATAAGCGATTGAGGGCGGCGGTGGTCCCAATTTGATTGCCGTTGCGGATCGGCTAGGGTGCCTTTATCGCCCACGATCCATACGCTTCGCTGGTTTCCGTGAAGATGAATCCTGCTCCGAAGGTTCGGGCGAAGGCCCCAAGGTAGCTGTAACCTTTTCCTTCGTTAAGGGGCTGGGCATAGGCGCAGAGTTGTCCAGACGTAGCTTCTGGTTGTTCCGTGCTGCCGGGACACACTTCTTTGTCTTCTGGCGTGTCTGCTACTCCATCAATCATCACCGCTTCTGCAGTAGGTTCGGTCGCCAGCGGCAAGGGGAAGCTCACAACTGCCGCTACCGTTCCTTCGAGCGGGTGGATGCTCCCCGGGGTGACCGACCAGTACCCCGTCATGGTGCGGCCGGACGGAAGCGTTTTGGGATATTCGCCCCCACCGCCGCCTTCGCCGTCTTCGCCGTTACAGGCGAACCCTTCCTGCGTCGCGGTGCTGAATTTGGAGCCGCCGTTTTTGCAGTTGGCGTTGGCGGGATTCGCCGCGATCGGGCTGATGGTGACGCTTTCGCCGGTTTTGCCGGTGGCACCGGTTGCGCCTTTTTCACCTGGATCGCCTTTGGCGCCGGTGTCGCCTTTAGCACCGGTGTCACCTTTCGCCCCCGTGTCGCCCTTGGCGCCCTGTGGACCTGCCGGACCCTGTGGGCCGGTCGCGCCCTGCGCGCCGTCCTTGCCGGCGAACTTCTTGGCGATGTTCTTGACTTCCTTCTTCTGAGTCGAGTTCAGTTTGGCGGCGGCGAATGCGGCGCCGGTCAGCGCCAGCACCATGGCGATGCAGGCGACGATCAGCCCGGCTTTGCCGAAGGGTTCGCGGATCGCTCGAACGGGGTGGCGTAGCTTGGAGGACATTCCTCTCCCTCTTTTTGTCGATGTGTCGGGGAGGACCTCCGTCGGGCACTTGCCTAAGCAACTTTCCCTGGCCCCTCTCCCAGTCCACCTCCCTGGTGGACATCCCTGAATTGCTGGAGCGACTGTAACACGATTTGAGGACAACGTCTACAAAACTGAGGAACTTCGTTTTCGTTTAGATGGCTTGAGGATAGGCAAGCGCGAACTTCAACCCCGTGGAGGGGCGGGCGGGCAAGGCTCGGCGAGGAGGGCCGTGCGGGCCGATCGAGGCAGTTGAAGCGAGGCGCAGCCTGGGAAAGGCCGCTCAGGAGAAAGCCCGGAACGAGACTCGAACTCGTGACCCCTTCCTTACCATGGAAGTGCTCTACCAACTGAGCTATCCGGGCGAGGGCGACCTGCCGGCCACCAATGCACAGGCGATGTTAGAGCGTCGGCGCGGGGGCTGCCGGCGCGTTCTCGCGCCTAGGCGCCACGTGCCACCGCCGCAGCCTCGTCGCGCCCGATATAAGGCGTGAGAAGCAGCTCGGCGAGTTCCGGCAGCAGCTCCTCCAGGCGTTCGCCTTCCCCCGCCTCGACCGCGCGGGCGATCAACGCGACCATCCCCGCCAGCAGCGCATGCTGGACCTCGCGGCTCGGTGCCTTCAAGTCCCCGGGGAGACCACGTTCAAGCTCATCCAGCGCGGGGCCCGTGGCCGCGCGGAGACGCTCGGAGACCAGTCCTCCCGCCCGCTGCGGCTCGATCAGGACGAACCTGGCCAGATCGGGATTCGAGGCCAAGGACCGCAGCACCGCCCCCAGTGCCGCTCGCACCCGCCTGGCCCAGATCTGCTCCGTCCCCGCCGCCTCGACACCAACCTCGAAGAGATGCTCGACGATGGTGTCGTAGGTCGCGAGATAGCAATCTTCCTTCGAATCGAAATAGGTGTAGAAGGTGCGACGCGAGACACCTGCGGCGGCGGCGATGCCGGTGATCGTGGCGGCGTAATAGCCGCGCTCACCGACCGCGGCGATCATCCCGGCGGTCAGCCGGTCGCGCTGGTTCCGGGCGACGAAATCGCGAGGTAGGCCGTGGCGGCCGGGTGGCAGGCGAGCGAGCTCGGGGCTCTGAGCATCGGAAGGGGTTCCCTGCTCGGGCACCAGCCGACGATATCGGGTCACTCCGGCACAACGGGAATCGAAAGCTCCTGCAGCGCATCCTCCCCCTCGACGTAAGGCCGGATCGCGATGTACATCACTTCCGGGACGAGGTCGACGACGTCGGCCAGACTGCGGCCTTCGGACAGCCGGCGGACGAGGATCTCCGAGATCGCGCCGACGATCGCGCTGGCGAAGGCGGGAGAGACGGAGCTGGGGTCCTCCAGCAGCCGTCGACCCCTGTCTACGTGCTCGGCGAGCCGGCGCAGGGTCGTTTCCCGCCGCAGCTGCACCGCCTCCCCCGCGCTGAGTGCCTCGAGAACGCAGAAGCGGGCCTCTCGAGGGTGGTCGCGGAGCCAGCGGGCGCCGGCATACGCGGCAGCCCGCATGCCGTCTCGCCAGCTCGCCTCGCGCTCGCAACCGACCTGCATCGCCTCGGTGAAGCGATCGGCCGCCTCGTCGAAGACCTGGATGAAGGCCCCTTCCTTGTCCCCGCAGATCCGCTCGAACTCATCCACGCCGACCCCGGCGTCGGCGCAGACATCCTCGACGGTGACGGCTCGATAGCCGAGATCACAGACCAGGTCGAGCATCGAGTCGCACAGGCGCGCCCTGATGTCAGCGTCGCGTCCGGTCGGGGCCGGCGAGCCGGCCCTAGCCATGTCCGCCGCCCCGCGCTAGGTCGCGACCGATGCCAGACGACGCGCCTCGGCTTCGCCGAGATAGGGACCGATCACGATCGCGGCCAGCTCCGGCAGGAGCGCCTCGATTCCCTTGACGCGGCCGCTGACGACGCGATCCCGCAGCAGCCAGGCGGTCCCGGCAACGCTCGCCTCCTCCATGCTCGCTGGCAGATCGTCGCCGGCGGGAGCCAGCGAACGTCCCTCCCGCAGCGCCGGCAGCAGCCCGTCGAGGGTCTGCTGGTAGCGCTCGAGCCCACCCGGCCCGGCGGTGGAGGCCTCTACGAAGACGATGCGGGCGGCCAGAGGGTCCGCCTCCACCTCGGCGAGGAGCGAGGCCAGGACAGCGCGGGTGCGCTCCTGCCAGCTTCCATCGGGGAGCGAAGCTTCGATCCTCTTGCGGCTGGACGAGACGATCCGGTCGTAGCACTGCAGGAAGCAGTCCTCTTTGCCGCCGAAGAGGCCGTAGAAGCTGCCGACACTGGTCTTGGCCGTGGCGACGATGTGGTCGATGGTCGTCTGCTGGAACCCGCGCTTGGCGAAGACGCCGATCGCCGCGACGAGTATGCGCTCGCGCTGATGCTGCTCGACGGTGGCTCGCGAGAGGCGCTCGCGGCCGACCGGTTGCTTGGCGAGAGGTCCAGGGAGCGTCACTGAGGACAGAGGATACAGATTGGTCCGAGAAGTCTCTGTAAAGAAGACTCCTGCTCCCGCAATCAGACTTCCAAGAGCGGAGGATTGCGGAATTCGATGACATCGTCTCTGAACGAATTGATAGCGTCTTTGAAGCGTCGCTGCCTGTACACATCCGCGACGCCATCGGGGAAAACGCTTGACCGAAACCAGGGACGAGAACCGGCCAGGGGGCGACCCCGCTGCGCAAGTGCGCCGAGTTCTCGGCCTTTCGGCACTTGAAGCCAGCGGCGAGTCGGGCTATCGAAACCTGGCGGTGGAGAGGATCGTCGAGCTGGCCGGACTCGACCGCCGGTCCTTCTACCGTTGCTTCGACGACGCGGCGTCCTGCTATGCCAGCGGCTATGTCACGACCGTGGAAGACCTCGTCACCGACCTCGAAGGAGCCACCGGGAAGCATGGGGCTTGGATCGACTGCATGCAGACCGGCCTCGACAAGCTGGGTCAGTTCCTCGAAGTCGAGACGAAATTGGCGCGCGGCATTTTTCTCGAGGTGCACGTCGCCCGCGGCGAAGCCGCGGCGAAACACGATGAGGTTTTCGAGCGCCTCTCCCACGCGGTAGACACCGCGCGCCGCGAGAACGCGTCTCGCCACTCTCCACCTCCGATTGCTGCTCGCTTCATCCTAAACATGATCGAGGCAGCGGCCAGCAGATGGCTGCGGTCAGACGATCCGGAGCCGTTCGCCAAGGCGATCCCCGACCTCCTTTATGTCGCGGCGGTTTTCTATTTCGGCCGCGAGGAGGCTGAGCGCCAGGTGCGCGGCGCCTGACGGCGACGAAGCATCAGCGGCCCCACGGCATCGCCACCGCGAGCTTCCAGGCTCCCTCGACCCAGCGGTCGGTGCCGAGGGCCACCTCGCCGACGAGGACGACGGCGCTCTCCTGCACCTCGATGCGAGAGCCGACCGGGGTCAGCAGGCAGGCCTAGAGGAATTCGGAGGGGTTGATGCGGCAGTAGCGGAATTCGTAGTCGAGGACCAGGTTGTTCGTCTGGTTGGCGTTGCTCTTGAGGCGGATGATCATCTTCATCGCCCCGTTCTTGTCGCCGGCGGCGAGCTTCCTGCCCGTCGCTTCGAGCAGTTCCACCTCGGTCTTGATCCCCTTCAGCCACTTGGTCAGGCGGGCCGAGTCTTCGGTCGGCTTCTGGATGGCGAGGAGCTGGGTGCGGGCGCGCTTCAGCGCCTTGGCGGCGGCGAAGAGCTGGCCGGAGGCCTTCTTCAACTTTCCGGCCTGGACGTTGGCGCGAGCTCCGTCGAGGACCCTCTCGTTCGCTTCGCGGTTCGTCTTGCAGATCGGTTCGGCGGCTGCCTTGAAGCTTTCCGGGGTCGCTTCGGCGGCGACCGAGGGCACCGCCCCCAGCAGCGCGGTGGCAATTGCGAACAGCACGACGAGCTTCCTGCCTGACATTGGTCCCTCCCTAGTTCTTTCCCGAGCCCCGCATCATAGGCTCAGGCAGAGCGGCGCCTGGAGCTGCCGCGCTTGCGGCGGCGCTTGGGCGGCGGTTCGCCGGCCTGGCGGAGGGTGCGTTCGCCGGCCTTCTCGGTCGACTCGCCCATCGTGATCTGGAACATCGCCAGCAGCGCGTCGGAGGCGAGGGGGCGCATCCGGTCGAGCGCCTCGCGCACCTTCTGCCAATCGGCCTCGGGCCGGCCGGCCTTGTCGAAGGGCTCCCAGATCTCGCGCACGAAGAGCTCGACGAAGGTGCGGGCGATGGCCTCCGAGCGGTCCTTCATCTCCTCCGCCGTTTCGATCGCCGCCTGTGGCGAGACGCCGAGCTCGATCAGGGCGGTGCCGGCGCGCTGCAGGCGCGGGCTGATCACCTCGAAGCGACCGTCGGGGAGCTCGCGGACGACGCCCAGTTTTTCCACCCGGGCGAGCAGCCTGGGCTCGAAGGCCTCGACCCCCCAGGCGGCGGCGAGCTCCTCGGGGTTGAAGATTTCCGGCGTCTCGTCCTCGAAGGGGGCGCGGACGGCGCGAGCGAAGTCGACCATCTCGCGGGAGGAGCCCTCGCTGCTCTCCAGAACCCGGCGGATCGCCTCGAGGTTGAGTCCCTCCGCCTGCATTTCGCGGGTCAGCTCGATCCGCGCGACGTGGTCCTCGTTGTAGTAGCCGGTGCGTCCCTGGACCTCGGGCGGAGGCAGCAGGCCGCGCGTCTGGTGGGCGCGGATATTGCGGATCGTCATCCCGGTCCGTCGCGCCAGCTCGCCGATCGTCATCTTGCCGTCGGGGCCGTTCTGGCCTTTGCGGCTGCTCATCTGCCCATGGTAAGCGGCAACCGCTGGCCGTTCATCTTCTCGGCGGCATCCGAACAGAGGAATGCGATCGCCGCGGCGATGTCCTCCGCGGGAGTGAAGGTCGGGAAGTCCTCGCCGGGATTCTCCTCCCGCATCCGCGGGGTGAGGATCGCGTCGACGACGACGATGTTGGCGGTCGCGCCGCCGGGCTCGAAACCGTCGGCGAGGGCGAGGGTCCAGGCCTCGGCGGCCGCCTTCGCGGCCGCGTAGGCGGCGTTGGTGTTGGTCGGCGCCTGTGCCTGCTTGGCGGAGACGAGGACGAAGCGGCCGTGCGGACTGACGGCGATCTGGTCGTGGAAGGCGCGGGTGGTGTGCTGGAGGGTGCGGACCAGGAGGTCGTGCAGGAAGGCCCAGTCCTCGAGCGGCGCCTCGTGCAAAGGTTCTCCCCCGCGCCAGCCGCCGACCAGGTGGACCAGGCCGTCGACGCGGCCGAAGCGCCCGACCAGCGCGTCGCGCCAAGCCCGGGTCGCGTCCTCGTCGAGGAGGTCGACGCTGCGGCCGTCCCAGCGCTCGGCCGGTAGGCCGAGGTCGGAGGCAAGCGAGTCGAGGGCGTCCTGGTGCCGGTCGGTGCCGGCCACGGTCGCCCCCGCCTCGACCAGCACTCGGGCGACCAGCGGGCCGAGCCCACCGCCCACGCCGGCGATCGCGATCACGCGGTCATCGAGCGCTGAGGGACACGGGCTAGAAGCTAGGTGGTCGCTGTCCACGGGTGCCTGATCGTTGCACCTCTTCTAATGATCCGTGTCCAACAGCAAATCATGCGGAGGAAGGGGGATTCGAACCCCATCCGAGGGGCTACCCCCGGACTCACGGATATCAAGCCGCTCGCGAAACCTTTTCGCTTCTTTCCTCCCGCCGCGACCTTAGCGCAAGAACGGCGTGGGGGTAGTTGACGAGCGTCAACCCCTTTAGTACCGTGATCTTGGATATCAAGCCGCTCGAGGGTAGCTCCCTCTCGCGATTCAGGCCCGCTCCGGCGGGTCTTCGTGATTCTTGGGGGCATCGAACTACTGGCCCGCTGACTGGCGACATAGGACCTTCAGTGGGGGAGGCAGGATTCGAACCTGCGTAGGCATTGCCAATGCGTTTACAGCGCATCTCCTTTAGCCACTCGGACACTCCCCCGAGTTAGGAGTCGGAAGTCTAACCCTCGAAAGCTTCTAGCCTTGCCTTCATCTGCTCGTTGAAGGCGGTGAGGGCGGAGAAGGGGCGCATGAAGACGGTCAACTCGCGGACGTTGCCCTCGTCGTCTAGCTCGAGGAAGTCGATGCCCTCGAGCTCGCGGTCGCCGACCGTGGCCTTGAAGCGCAGGACGACGGTGTCTCCCTCGGCGAGCTCGTCGGTGTAGGAGAAGTTCTCCAGGGTCGCGGCGACGTGGGTGAGAACGGTGGCGACGGTGTCGCGGCCTTCGAAGCCGCGGAAGAGGACCGGGCTGTGGAGGACGACGTCCTCGCGCAGGGTCTGCGTCAGCAGGTCGAGGTCCTTGCTCTCGGCGGCGCTGCGGAAGGGGTGGGGTCCGGCCATGCGCCTCACTGTAGCTCGACTCGGAGGACCCCGAGCATCGAGACCCACCATTGACATACTCCGGCCGTGCCCAGCGACCGCTTCTACTCGCGCCTCTCCCACTCCCTCGGAGCCAAGGGGCTGCGGGCGGTCGGCAAGCTGAACGTCCCGGTCTACCGGCTCACCCGCGGACGCGTCGGCGGCAAGGTCGGGAAAGGCCCGGTCCTGCTGCTGACCACCACCGGGCGCAAATCGGGCGAGCCGCGCACCGCACCGGTCCTCTACCTCGCCGACGGTGACAGCTTCGTCGTCATCAACACCAACGCCGGCAACGCCAAGGTCCCGGCCTGGTCGCTCAACCTGCGGGCCAATCCCGAGGCGGAGGTCGAGGTCAAGGGCAAGCGGACCGAGGTGCGGGCCAGGCTGGCCGAGGGCGAGGAGCGAGCCGACCTCTGGCGCCGCCACAACCAGCAGTACTCCGGCTGGGACTACTACGAGTCGAAGCTAGACCGCGAGATCGGCGTCTTCGTCCTGGAGCCGCGCTAGCCGGAGCTAGCTTGCTTCGCGCAACATTTGGGCCTCTGGCAGGCGCTTCAGCTTCTTCAGCGTGTTGTTCTCGATCTGGCGGATCCGCTCGCGGGTGACGCCGAAGGTGCGACCGACTTCCTCGAGGGTCAGCGGCTCGGCGCCGGAGAGGCCGTAGCGAAGTTCGATCACCTGGCGCTCGCGCTCCGGGAGCGCTTCCAGCGCTTTCTGCACCCCCTCCTTCTGCATGTGCTCGCTCGCTTCCTCGAACGGCTCCAGCACGGCATCGTCGGCGACGAAATCGCCGAGCTCGGATTCGTCCTCGTCGCCGACCGGTTTCTCCAGCGAGACCGGCAACTGGGCGACGCGAAGGATGTCGCGGACGTCGGAGACCGGCCAGCGCAGCTCTTCGGCGATCTCCGCCGGCTCCGGCTCGCGGCCGAGTTTCTGGACCAGCTGCCGTTCGACGTGGGCGACCCGGTTCAGCTTCTCGACCATGTGGACGGGGATGCGGATCGTCCGCGCCTTGTCGGCGATCGCCCGCGTCACCGCCTGCCGGATCCACCAGGTGGCGTAGGTGGAGAACTTGTAGCCGCGACGGTAATCGAACTTCTCGACCGCACGGATCAAGCCCAGCGAGCCCTCCTGGATCAGGTCGAGGAAGCTGAGCCCGCGGCCCAAATAGCCTTTCGCGATCGAGACGACCAGACGCAGGTTGGCCTCCACCATCTGCCGCTTGGCCAGCATGTCGCCGCGCTCGATCCGTTTCGCCAGTTCGACCTCCTGCTGCGCGGTCAGCAGGTCGACCTGACCGATCGCCCGCAGGTAGAGCCGCAGCGAGTCGAGACTCGGCTCGACGGTCAGGTCCAGCTCTTCCTTTTTCGCCGCGCCGGCGGCCTCCCCGCTGCGCTGAGCTTTGTAAGCGCTGACCCCGTCCTCGGCGATCACGTCGACGCCGTGCTCGACCAGGTGGGCATGGAGCTGGGAGACCTGCTCCTTGGTGATCTCGACCTCCTCCAGTGTGGTCGAGATCTGCTCGAAGGTCAGATAGCCGCGCTCGCGGCCGAGCGTGATCAGTCCCTGGAGCTCCTCGAGCTCGCCGATCGGACTCGTCTCCTGATCGCGCTCGATGACCTCAGCCGTGGAATCCAACGGTTCGATACTCACTGCTCCGTCGCGCTTCCTCTCCCCAAGTCCTGGCGGCCGGCCCTGAAGCTCCGACCGCGCCGGATTATAGGGAGAAAAACCAGACCAACGTTCGGGAGGCCCAGTTGCTTACTATTCATAAGCAGATGGCCAGCCAGCCGATCGCCACCCCAGCCGCGCCGGACGTCCAAGCTTCGCTGCCCGCGACTCAGGTCAGCCTCTCCCGCGTCGGCGTCACCGGCGTCGAGAAGGTGATCCGGGTCAAGACCGACGGCGCCGAGAACCTCTTCTACGCCGGCTTCGAGTGCTTCGTCGACCTCAACCCGCAGCAGGCCGGGGTGCACATGTCCCGCTTCGAGGAGATCGTCGGCGAGGCGATCGACGAGGTCGTCCTCGGCGAGGCGTTCAAAGCCGAGGTGCTGGCAGCCCACGTCGCCGAGAAGGTGCGCGAGCGCCAGGGTGGCGAGCGGGCCGAGGTTCTGATCACCGCCCGCTACCCGGAGACGGCGGAGACGCCGGAGACCGGCAAGAAGACCCAGGAGATCTACGTCCTCTACGGCACCGCCGTCGCCTCCGCGCGCGGCACCCGCACCCTGACCGGGGTCGAGGCGCAGGGCATGACCGCCTGCCCCTGCGCCCAGGAGATGGTCGCCGGGCTGGCCCGCGAACGGCTGGCCGGCGACGGCTTCGGCGCCGAGGAGATCGAGCGCATTGTCGACCTGGTCCCGATCGCGACCCACAACCAGCGCGGCGTCGGCACTCTCTACGTCGGCTGCCCCGAGGGCGGGCCAGCCTGGATCGAAGCGCCGGAGCTGCTGCGGATCGTCGAGACCTCGATGAGCTCGGAGATCTACGAGCTGATGAAGCGCAGCGACGAGATGTCCGTCGTCGTCAAAGCCCACGAGAACCCGCGCTTCGTCGAGGACTGCGTGCGCGAGATGGTCCGCCAGGTGGTCGAGGGGTACCCCGACCTGCCCGAGGAGACGTTCGTCATGGCACGCCAGGAGAACCTCGAGACGATCCACCGCCACAACGTCGTCGCCGAGCGGTACGGCACCCTCGGTGACCTGCGGGCCGAGCTGCAACGCGGCGAGCACCAGGCGCATCACCTGACGATGCGCGAGTGGCTCGAGGCACCGACCGCCTAAGCGGCCGAGTTCAGCTTCGCCGCCGCTCGCTCTTTCTGCTGTTCCTCGATCCGCCTGCGCAGGCCGAAGAAGTAGTCGACGCCGCTGACGACGGTGACGGCCAGGGCGAGGTAGACGAGGACGTCGACTCCCAGCGGGGCCGGGTTGGTGGCGATCAGGGCGAAGATGGCGGCGATCTGGAGGACCGTCTTCAGCTTGCCCAGCCAGCTGGCGGCGATGATGATGCCGCGCTCGGCGGCGATCGTGCGGAGGATGGTTACGGCGACCTCGCGGCCGATGATCACCATCGCCACCCAGGCCGCGAGGCGGCCGAGCGAGACGAGTGAGAGCAGGGCGCCGATGATCAGCAGCTTGTCGGCGAGCGGGTCCATCAGCTTGCCGAAGGTCGTCACCGCGCCGCGCGAGCGGGCGAAGTAGCCGTCGAGGCCGTCGGTGGCCGCGGCGAGGGCGAAGACGCCGGCGGCGAGGGCGTCGCCGTTCGGCGTCTCGCCGAGCAGGGCGACGACGACGACCGGCACCGCAAGGATGCGCAGCAGGGTGAGGGCGTTAGGCAGGTTGAGCGGGAACATCGGCTTTGTCAGCTTTGGCTTCGGCGTCCTTCTTGGCGAAGTACTCCTCCCCCTCGATGCTGACATGCGGGATCGCCCTGTCCATCCAGCGCGGCAGCCACCAGGCGCGCTCGCCGAGCAGCACCATCACCGCCGGCACCAGCAGGCAGCGGACCAGGGTCGAGTCGATCGCGATCGCGACCGCCAGGCCGACGCCGAACTCCTTCACGACCGGGTCGCCGTTGAGCACGAAGCTGGTGAAGACGCAGACCATGATCGCCGCCGCCGAGGTGATCACCCGGCCGGTGTTGGCGAGCCCTTCGATCACCGCCCGCTTCGCGTCGCCGGTCTCCTTGAAGTGTTCCTTCATCTGCGTCAGCAGGAAGACCTCGTAGTCCATCGAGAGGCCGAAGAGGATCGCGAACATCAGCAGCGGCACGAAGCTGACGATCGGGATCGCGTGGTCGAGGCCGATCAGCGACGAGCCCCAGCCGAGCTGGAACACCGCGGTGACGATCCCGTAGGCCGCGGCGACCGAGATCAGGTTCATCGCCGCCGCCTTGATCGGCACCAGCAGCGAGCGGAAGGCGATGAGCAGGACGAAGAAGCTGAGAGCGACGACGATCGCGATCATCAGCGGCAGCTTGTCGGCGATCTGGCTGGCGAGGTCGATGTAGCCGGCGGTCTGGCCACCGACGTAGGCGCTCGCTTCGGTCCCCTTCAGCGCCGCCGGGATCGTCGTTTCGCGCAGGCCTTCGACCAGGTCGACGGTCTCGTCCGCCCACGGCTCCGATTCGGCGAGCACGGTGAAGACCGCCACCGTGCCCTGCTTGTCGAGGGTCGGTTCGCCCACGGCTTCGACGTCCGCGGCGCCGTCGATCGCTTTCTGCAAGCCCGGCAGCACCTGCTTGGCTTCCGCCGGGGAGGTGAATTCGGAGGCGATCAGCAGCGGCCCGTTGACCCCCGGCCCGAAGCCCTTGTTGAGCGCGTCGTAGGCCTGGCGCGAGGTCGTTTCCTTCGGCAGGGCGCTGATGTCGTTCTGACCGAGGTCGAGCTGGAGGACCGGCAGCGCCAGCACGACCAGGACCAGCAGCGAGACCGCGGTCGCGGTTCCCGGCCGGGCCGAGACCCGTTCGGCCCAGCGGCGCCAGCCGTGGGGCTGCTTGTCGTCCGGATGGGTCTTGCCGAGCTTGACCCGCAGCGAGTCGATGCGGGGGCCGAGCGCGCCCAGCATCGCCGGCAGCAGAGTGGTCGCCGCGGTGACCGCGACGAGAACGGCGACCGCCGCGGTGAAACCGAGCGTCGAGACCAGCGGGATGCCGGCGAAGGCCAGCGAGCAGAGGGCGATGACGACGGTGAAGCCGGCGAAGACCACGGCGCCGCCGGCGGTGGCGGTCGCCCTCGCGATCGACTCGCGCAGCTCCATCCCTTCGCCGAGCTGCAGTTTGTGCCGGGTGACGATGAAGAGCGCGTAGTCGATCCCGACCCCGAGCCCGATCATCGTCGCCAGGGTCGAGGCGACTCCCGGAACCTCCAGCACGTGCTCGAGCAGGCGGATGATCGAGAGCGCGCAGGCGAGGCCGAGCACCGCGGAGACGATCGGCAACATCATCGCCGTCGCCGTGCCGAAGGCGAGGAGGAGGATGACCACCGCCGCGGCGAGGCCGATCGCCTCGCTGGTCTCGGTCTCGGGTTTGGAGAGCTGCTGGCCGACGTAGCTGCCCACCGCGACCTCGAGACCGGCTTTCTCCGCCGGCTCCCCTGCGTCGAGGATCCGTTCCGCCTGTTCTTCGTCGATTTCGCCGGGGCCGACGTTGAGGACGACCGGGACGTAGCCGACGGAGCCGTCTTCGCTGAGGAAGCGCGCGCCCTGCGGGCTGAGCGGGCTGACCGCCGAGTTGACCTCGCCGAGCTGGTTCAGCCGCTTGACCGTTTCGCCGATCGGGGTGGCGTACCTGGCCTCGGAGAGTTTCCCCTGCGGAGCTTCGAAGACCAGCGGGTTGCTGCCGTAGGCCTGTTCGGGCAGGTTGTCTTCCAGCAGTTCCGTCGCCGTGGTCGAGTCGGTCCCCGGCAGGGTCAGGTTTTCGCTGGTCTTGCTGCCGGCGGCCTGGCTGATCGCCAGGAGCGCGATCGCCGCCACGATCCAGGCGGCGATCACCGGCCAGTGGTGGCGCGAGCAGAAGCGGCCGATCGCGTAGAGGGGGCCCGTCACTCCCCCATCATCTCCTGCGGGGCGGAGGTTTCGCCGGTCTCGAAGGCTTCGGGGATGGTTTCCAGCGGCGCGGCGCCGAGCGCGCGGCGGATCAGCACCAGCCTCTGCGCCTGGTTCGCGGCCATCGCGGCGACCAGCGGCCGGGTCCAGCCGACCGTCAGACGGCTGACGGCGTTGAGCTCGGCGTCGATCGTCGCGCTTTCCAGCCGGTAGAGGAAATCGAGGGCGTCATCGCTGGTCGCGAGGTCGCCGGTCTCGATCATTTCCCCGACTGGATCGGCCGGTTCTTCGAGCCCGCGCAGGGTCTTCGTCGTCGCGTCGACGTGTTCCTGTTCCTGAACCCGGAAGCGGCGGGCCATCGCCAGCTCGGGGCCGCGCAGCGCCGGCATCGCCTCGCCGTACGCTGCTACCGCCGCCTGCTGCCGGCCGAGGATCTCGTTGAGGACCGCGGCGTCAGCTTCGGGATCGACCGCGGAGGTGTCCTCGTCGCCGCCGCAGGCGGCGAGGCTCGCGGCGAGCCCGGCGGCAACGGCGCCCAAGGCGAGGGCGCGGCGCATCCGGCGGCCGCGCGTGATTCGGTTCGGTGGCATGACGACGCGGTCAAGCCTATGAGCTCGGAGGACCGCAGCGCCCTGGCGGCGCTGGCCGAGGAGATCCACCGCTGCCGCCTCTGCCCGCGGCTGGTCGAGTGGCGCGAGGCGCAGGCGGCGAACCCGCCGCGCCGCTACCGCGGCCAGGACTACTGGGCGCGGCCGATCTCCGGCTTCGGCGACCCGGACGCGCGGGTCGCGATCGTCGGCCTCGCCCCCGCCGCCCACGGCGCCAACCGCACCGGCCGGATCTTCACCGGCGATCGCTCCGGCGACTGGCTCTACGCCGCCCTGCACCGGACGGGCTTCGCCAACCAGCCGACCTCGGAGTGGCGCGACGACGGTCTCCAGTTGCGCGACGCATATGTCACCGCCACGGTGCGCTGCGCCCCGCCGGCCAACAAGCCAACTCCCGAAGAGCGGGACAACTGCCTCCCTTATCTGCAGCGTGAGCTGGAGCTGCTCGAGCGGGTTCAGGTGCTCGTCGTGCTGGGCTACTTCGCCTGGGACGGGGCACTGCGAGCGGCAAGGGCGATCGGGGCCGAGGTGCCGCGACCGCGGCCGAAGTTCGGGCACGGCGCCGAGGCGCGGATCGGCCCCTGGCGGCTGCTCGGCTGCTACCACCCGAGCCAGCAGAACACCTTCACCGGCAGGCTGACGGTCGGGATGACCGACGCCGTGCTCGAGCGCGCCCGCGCCCTGCTCGTCTGAGCGGCGGGCTCTATTCGGAACTGTTCCGGCATTTCTGCGGTCATCACTGAGCCGACAGCGACCCACGGGGAGGGACCTTTGCGCAGGCCACGGATCAAGCGAACGACCGAAGAGATGGAGACGCCGGAGGGCGATGTCTTCCTGATGCGGCCGAGCGCCGAGAGCGACATTCGGATCGAGAAGCCGGATCCGAAGGAACGACAACTGCTCGGGGCGTTGGACGGAGAGCGCACGCTGGAGGAGCTGCGCGAGGAGTTCGGCGCCAAGGAGGTCGACGACGTGATCGCCCAGCTGGGGGCGCTGGAGGTGGTCGAGGACGCCGCCGACGATGAGCTGGTCCCGGCGCCGGAACTGGAACGGTTCGATCGTCAGCTGCGCTACTTCAGCGACGTCGGCACCGATGGGATCACCCCGTCGCAGTGCCAGCAGCGACTCCGCGAGGCAAAGGTGGCGGTCCTCGGCGTCGGCGGACTCGGCGGCTGGGCCGCCTGGGCCCTCGCCTGCACCGGGGTCGGCGAGATGTGGCTGATCGACGGCGACCGGGTCGAGATCACCAACCTCAACCGGCAGATCCTCTACACCGAGGCCGACCTCGGCGAGCTGAAGGTCGAGCGCGCCGCGGCCCGCCTCAACGCCTTCAACTCGGCGATGACGATCACCACCGAGGCGCGCCGCCTGGAGAGCGAGGCCGACATCGCCGAGTTCATCGCCGGCTCCGACATCGTTATCGACGCCGCCGACTGGCCCGCGCACGACATCGAGCGCTGGTGCAACGCCGCCTGCTTTTCGGCCGGCATCCCGTACATCACGATGAGCCACTTCCCGCCAATCGCCCGGGTCGGGCCGCTCTACATCCCTGGTAAGACCGGCTGCTTCATCTGCCAGGAGATCGCCTACCGGCGCGACTACCCGCTGTTCGACATCGCGGTCGAGCAGCGGCGGGCGAAACCGAGCCCGGCGGCGACGCTTGGTCCGGCCTGCGGCCTGATCGGCGGCCAGGTCGGGATGGAGGTCCTGCACCTGCTGACCGGCCTGGCCCGGCCCTCGACCCAGGGCGTCGCCCACATCTACGACCTGCGGACGATGGTGCCGAAACTCGAGCCGGTGGTGCCGGAGCCGGAGTGCCCGATCTGCGGCGAGATGGACCACGAGGAGGTCCCGGCCGGCGAGTAGGTTTTCGCCGATGCGCCGCCGCGGCCCACTCCTCCTCGTCACCGTGCTGACGCTGTTCGCCGGCTGCGGCGACTCCTCGGAGGAAACGTCGACCGTCGCCCCGACCCAGAGCGCCGAGCAGCAGGTGCGCGCCGCCTTCCTCGCGGAGCCCGACTGCAAGCCCCCCGGCGGCGCCTCGCGCTGGGGCTGCTCGGTCGGCTCCTACCGCTGCCAGGGAGTGGTCACCGACCGCGGCTGGTCGGTCTCCTGCGCGAAGCCGGGCCGGTCGATCGCCTTCAGGGTCCGGCCGAGCTGAGGCTCCGCCCCGCCAGGCGCGAGGACGGATCGACGAACAGCACCAGCCAGAGCCAGGGGGCGACGTTCGGGGCGACCAGCGCAACCGGGATCGACAGCAGGAAGATGCCGGCGATGTAGGTGGCGCGGATCTGGTTTTCGCGGTGGGTGCGGTCATCGATCTTGGTCAGCCCGCGGCGGCGGGCGTCGACGCTCATCAGCAGCCCGAGCAGGACGACGACCGCGAGGTTGACCGAGTAGATGACGACCGCCGTCGTCTTGCCGCCGTACTCGCCCAGCACCTCGCTGCTGAAGGGGATCAGCACGATCCAACCGAGGTAAACGAGATTGAGCCCGATCAGCCGGCCGTCGAAGGCCTGGACTTCGGCGAAGAAGCGGTGGTGGACCAGCCAGAAGCGCCCGATCACGGCGAAGCTGATCGCGTAGGAGAGAAACATTTCCCGCTGGTCCCAGAGGGCGTTGTCGATCTGCCCCTCGGTCAGCCCCTTGTCGATCCCCAGGTTGAGGACCAGCAGCGTGATCGCGATCGAGAAGACCCCGTCGCTGAAGGCGACGATGCGGCCGAACTCGACCTCGTTGTCCGCCCGCCTCTTGAGCGACCTGCCATGCGCCATCCGCGGATCATCGCCAGCGGCCGCGACGGAACCGAGAGCCGATCCTTCCTAGAATGGCCCGGCAGGCCGGCGTAGCTCAGTTGGTAGAGCACTTCATTCGTAATGAAGGGGTCCCCGGTTCAAGTCCGGGCGTCGGCTCTGCGGCAACCTTCGTGTTCAAACCGCTTCGCCGGGGTACTGCGTAGCAGTGAGCACGGGAGCCGAGAACGGGAGTCAGCGTCGTCATCACCTCGACGCCATCCGCGTCTCGGCGATCCTCCTGCTGATTCCCTACCACGCCGCTCGCTATGTCCAGAAGGGCGACGGCGACCCGAGGATCGTCGACGCCGCCGTCTGGTTCGTCCACACCTGGCACATGCCCCTGTTCTTCGCCATCTCCGGTTTCCTGGCGGCCAGCGCGCTGCGGCGATCCACCGCCGCCCTGCAGCTGCGCGCCCGCTTTCGCCGGCTCGGCCTGCCGCTGGTCGTCGGGATGCTGACGGTCGTACCGCTGGCGAATTTCCTCGTCATCGGCGCGGCGGCCGTCTGGCCCCGCAAGGGTGAGCTGCCAGCGAAACGAGAGCTGGACCTCGCCAACGTCTTCAGCCTGACGCCCCGGCACCTCTGGTTCATCGCCTATCTGCTGATGATCTCCCTGGTCGCGATCGGGGTCTGGCTGGCGATCCAGCGGGCGCCCGGGCTGGGAGCAGCCCTCAACCGCGGCTTCGGCCGGCTGATGAGGTCGTGGTGGGCGGTTCCCGTCCTGGCTGCGATCAGCGCCACGATCCTGATCACCAAGACCGGCTGGGTGGCGGGAGGATCGGCGTCGAACTCGCTGGTTCCCGCCCCGACCCTCTTCGCCTATTACGGCTTCTTCTTCCTCTTCGGTTGGCTGCTCAGCGGCCAGAGCGATCTCGTCGAGGGGCTGAAGCGCGGGGCCTGGCTGCGACTCGCGGTCGGAGCGTTGATAGCCGTGCCCGCCTTCCTCCTCTTCTACGACAACGGCGACTTCACCGGCAACGTCGGCACCCCGGGCGTGCTGGCCGAAATCGACGCTCTGCGGCTCTACGGGCTGTTCACGGTCGGCATCGTCTGCTGGCTCACCCTGTTCGGCATCTGGGGGGTGCTGGCACGTCACGTTCGCCGGGAATCGCGGGTGCTGCGTTACCTGGCGGACGCGAGCTTCTGGATCTACCTCGTCCACATCCCGTTCCTCGTCGCCCTGCAGAGCTCGCTCTCGACCACCGACCTAGCGCTCCCCATCCGCTGGGGGCTGGCCGTGAGCGGAACCCTCGCGCTGGCCATCGGGACCTACGCCTTGATCCGCGGCACGCGGAGCCTGGTGAGCGCCTACCGCGTCCGCCATGCCGCCGGGTAGCCGGCGCCGCTAGCGACCGTCGCCGAGAAGGACGCGCCGGCGCAGGCGATCGAGGACCCGCAGCGCGCCGAGGTTCCGCAGGGCATATCCCTGGCGAAGCCCGGCGGACCGGAAATCGATCGCGGTGCAGGGCGGGCAGATGACGCTCGGGTGAACTCCGTCTCTGCTCAGACCCAGATGAGGGACCTCCGGCTCGACCATCTCCCGCCAGAAGTTCCAAAGGGGCAGGGCTCGGTTCTCGGCGAGAGCGGCGATCTCGGCGTTGAACCGTGCGACCCGCTGCGAGAACGGCTGCCTGGCTCGGGGCGGGATCGTGCTGAGTACGGGAACCGTCCCGGCGCTGGACACCAGCCGGGTGAGGCGGGCGAGATCGCGGCGGAACTCGACCGCGGTGAAGTCCTCCAGGTCGTTGGTGCCGAACATGATCAGGGCAACCGAGGGGCGGAGCAGCTGCAACTCGCAACTGACCGCGGGCAGGCCCTCGCACTCGGGAAAGGATTCGCGCGGCGACAAGGCATCGACGACCCTCCACCCACCGACGGCGGCAACGCCGAGGCGCGAGAAGCTGTTGCTGACCGGGCACTGGGCTTCCTCGGAGCCCGGCGGCACCGCGGTTGCGCCGAAGAATTCCAGCGTCGTCCGCAGACCGGCCCAAGCCCCCCAGCGGGGCGGCCGGCATGCCAGCGCCTGCAGGAACGAGGGCGACGCGGTGATGCTGTCGCCGACCTTGGCGAAGACCCCCGGGTTGTTGCCCAGGCGCTCCCCCTGGTCCTCGATTCTCTCGAGGTGGTCGGTGACGACAGGTCCGAGCGCCGGGACGACGGGCAGCTGCTGCCATTCTGCGCCGTAGGAGCGAGGGCTGAAGGCGGCCCCCAGGGCGATTAGGACCGAGAAGACGAGGACGGCCCTGGAGCCCGCGCGCACTACTTCTTCTTCTGGCGCCGTTCGAGGACTTCGCCGAAGGCTTTTTCGATTTCGGTGGTGAGGGTGAGGCGGAAGGTGGCGTTGAGGGCGTCGAAGGCGAGCGGGCGGAGACGGCCGATGGCGGCGATCAGCTCCTCCCATCCCTCCTCCGGGCGGCCGGCGTCGTCGAAGGGCCTCCAGAGTTCGTCGACGAAGAGGTCGACGAAGGTGCGGGCCGAGGACTGGGCGTTGCGCTCCAGCTTCTCGATCACCGCGAGGGCGGCGGGGATCTCGATGCCCATGCCGAGGACTTCCTCGGCGGCGCGGATCAGGGCCGGGCTCGGCGCTTCGAAACGTTCTTCGCCGAGATCGACGAGCAGGCCCAGCTTCTGGGCTTTTCCGAGCAGCTTGTCGTCGTCGGTACCGAACTTCTCCGCCAGCTCCTCGCGGCTGTAGACCTCCGGCGCCTCGGTGGCGAAGGGGGCGGTGACCGCCTGGCGCAGGCCGACGAAGCGGTCGGCGTCGGCCCCGTGCTCGCCGATCAGGCGGGAGATCGCGCTGAGCTTGAAGCCCTCCGCCTGCATCTCCTGGATCAGGCGCAGGCGGGCGACGTGATCGGGCCCGTAGTAGCCGACGCGGGCGCGGACCTCGGGCGGCGGCAGCAGGCCGCGCGACTGGTGGTTGCGGATGTTCCGCACCGACATCCCCGTCTCGTAGGCGAGCTGCTCGACGGTGAGGTTTGCCTCGGACGCGGGGGAATCGGCGACAGGGGCGGCTTTCTTCGCCATGTGACGATTGTACCTTCTGGAATGTAACCTCGTTTGAGGTAACGTTTATAAGGGAACAAGCTTCTGGCAATCCACCACGGACCCTTCACGAGGACCCAATGAACTTCTCTTTCGGACTTCTCGCAGCCGCCTCGCCCCCCGCCGCTGGCGCCGAGATCGGCCAGATCGTGATCGCCACGCTCGCCGCGACGATCGTCACCGCCGGCCTCCTCTACCTCGGCTTCGGCCACCGCACCGGCCGCGTCCAGATCCTCCAGCGACTCGCCGACCACGGCGAACGGGTCAGCGGCATGCCCGGCTGGGTCGCCTTCCCCTCGGCGGTAGCGACGATCTCGCTGCTGACCGCGCTTTTCGGGATGTACTGGGACATCTCCCTGCACATCGACAACGGACGCGACGCCGGGCCGCTGGCCAACCCCGCCCACTACTTCATCCTCCTCGGCCTCTTCGGCATCTTCAGCGCCGGCTTCTTCGCGATGGTGCTGCCGAAGGAGCGCCCCAGCACCGTGGCGATCCGCCTCGGCCGCGACTGGTGGGCGCCGCTCGGCGGCGTCCTGATCTGCGCCTGCGGCGCCTTCTCCCTGATCGGCTTCCCGCTCGACGACGTCTGGCACCGGCTGTTCGGCCAGGACGTGACCCTCTGGGGGCCGACCCACCTGATGCTGATCGGCGGCGCCGCGATGACCCTGGTCGGGATCGCCGTGCTCTCGGTCGAGGGGATGCGGGCGACCGCTTCCGACGACGGCACCCCGGCCGAGGAGCCGGCCCACACCAGGATGCTGCGCGCCGTCGCCCTTACCGGCGGCCTGATGCTCGGCCTCTCCACCTTCCAGGCCGAGTTCGACTTCGGCGTCCCCCAGTTCCAGCTGATCTTCCAGCCGCTGATGCTGATGGTGGCGGCCGGCGTCGGCCTGGTCCTGGCCCGCGTCTACGCCGGCCCCGGGGCGGCGCTCGGCGCAGCCGGCTTCTTCATCCTCCTGCGCGGTGGCCTCGCCCTGCTGGTCGGCCCGGTGCTCGGCCAGACGATGCCCCACTTCCCGCTCTACGTCGCCGAGGCGGTGGTGGTCGAGGCGGTCGCGCTCTTCGTCTCCACCCGGCGGCCGCTGCGCTTCGGGCTCGTCGCCGGGATCGGGATCGGCACCGTCGGCCTCGCCGCCGAGTGGGCCTGGTCGCATCTCTGGATGCCGCTCCCCTGGCCCGAGGCGGCCTTCCCCGAAGCGGCGATCGTCGGCTTCGCCGCCGCGGTCGCCGGCGCCACGATCGGCGCCTGGATCGGCGGCCACCTCTCCCCCGTGCCGCTCGAGCGCTCGCCGCAGCTGCGGCGCGCCGCCGTCTGCAGCGCCGCGGTGCTGGCGGCGCTGGTCGCCTATGGCCTCTACACGCCGACCGAGGAGGGCGTCAGCGCCCGGGTCGCGCTTCAGGACGTGGGCGGCGCGAACGGCCGCGAAGTCGAGGCCACGGTGCGGATGAACCCGCCCGACGCCGCCGCCGAGGCGGAGTGGTTCGACGTCACCGCCTGGCAGGGCGGCGGCCTCGTCGTCGCGCCGCTGGAGCGGACCGCCCCGGGCGTCTACCGGACGACCGAGCCGGTTCCCGTGCACGGCAACTGGAAGGCGATGATTCGCCTCCACGACGGCAGCTCGCTGACCGCGCTGCCGATCTACCTGCCGCGTGACGAGGCGATCCCGGTCGGCGAAGTCCCGGCACCGGCCCAGTTCACCCGCTCCTTCAGCGACGAGCACCAGCTGCTGCAACGCGAGTCGAAAGGCGGCCCCGCGGCGCTGACCGCGATCGCCTACTCGACCGTGCTGGCGATCACCCTCTCGCTGCTGGCGCTGCTCGCCTGGGCGCTGCACCGCCTGGCGGCGGGGCCGGGTGCGCCGCGACGGCGCCGGCGTCCGCGTTTCCGCTGGGCCTTCGGCTTCCAGCAGGGCGGTGGCAGGTGACCCTGCCGCTCGCCCACCACAGCCTCGTCGTCGCGCTGCCGGTCTTCGTCCCGGCGCTGGTGGTCATTCTCGTCCTTCTCGTCCACCGCCTACGCGAGCGCAGGCGGTGGACGGAGGAGGAAACCCAGGGCTAGACCAGCGCCCTTATTTGCCTTCGCCCGCTTTGCCTTCCGCGTCACCGGGATTGCCGCCCGCCGGTTCGAGCGCCCCTTCAACTTGTTCGCCCAATTCGGTGACCTGTTCGCTCACTTCTTCCTTGACTTCAGCCGCACCGGCCTTCCCCGCGTCTTCCGCCACCGATCCGGCAAAGAGCCCGCCAAGTCCGCCTGCGGCAAGGAGCCCGAAGAGAACGCCTACAGCAGCGAATGCCTGCTGGGCGGTGCCGTCGGTAGTCGTCGTCTTCAAGGCGGTTATGGCAAGGACCAACCCGCCGATCAGAACCAGCACCGCGAGCGCAAAGGTAGCCGTGGTTGCATCGATCGCTGCTACGAAAGTCATATTTACCTTTCCTGAGTAAAAGACCTACACCAATTGATGTAGGGACCCTAAGTAGTCGTTCCGACGTCTCGCCGCAGCTACCTCTGGCACCTGGGACACCAGTAGGTGGTCCGGTTGGCGTCGCCCTGGCCGCGGGAGGAGATCGGGCCGCGGCAGGAGGGGCAGGCGCCCTGGCGGCGTTTGTAGACGCGGAAGGAGTGGCGGCCGCCGCTCTCGACCGAGGCCAGCATCTGCTCGCGGGCGGCGGCGAGGACGGCGACGAGCTCCTCGTCGGAGACCTCGCCGACGGGGCGCCAGGGGTCGACCCGGGCGGCGAAGCAGGCCTCGCTCTTGAAGATGTTGCCGATACCGGCCACCAGGTGCTGGTCGAGAAGGACGTCGCCGAGGCCCCGCCCCGGGTCGGCGCGCATCGCCGGGATCGCCGCTCCGGGGTCGAAGTCCGCGGCGAGGATGTCGGGGCCCAGCCGCGTCAGCTGGGGGTTGCGGCGTAGGCGCGCGGTGGTCCCCACCTGCAGGGTCGGACCGCCGAACTGGACCGCGTCCCAGCCGCCGCCGGTGAGCAGCGCCCAGGCCGAGCTTCGCGGCCGCCGCCAGCGGGAGCCGGGCCGGTAGAAGTGCCAACCGCCGCTCATCCCCAGGTGGCTGTACAGCGAGAGCTCGCCGAACCCGAGCAGCAGGTGCTTGCCGTGCGCCCAGACCGTCTCCATGGTGCGGCCGTCGAGTTGTTCGATCCGGGCCGCCTTGCCGCGCTGGTTTGGCGCCGAAGCGGCGACCGCCTCACCCAGCAGGGTCGCTTCGAAGCGGCGCGCCAGCCGCAGGATCGTGTCGCCCTCTGCCACTCCCCCATGATGCAGATTCGCCCAGGTGGGTAGGTTGGGGCCATGCGGCGGCGAGCCAGGATGGACCCGAAAGCGCGGCAGCTGGCACTGGCGATAGGCGCCACCCGGATGGCGATCGGCGCCGGCATTCTCCTCGCCACCCGGCCGGCGTTGCGAGGGATGGGCTTCGGCCGGACCGACGCTTCCGGCGAAGCGCTGGCGAAACTCGGTGGCGGCCGTGACCTAGCCTTGGCGGCGATGACCCTCGCCGCCCGCGACGACCGTCAGGCCCTACGCAGCGTGATCCTCGTCTCGGGCGCCTGCGACGCCGCCGACGCGGTCACCCTCGGCCTCTCCGTCAGCCGTCCCGAGACCCGTCAGGCGGGAATCGGCGGCATCCTGGCAGGCAGCGGCGCGGCCGCCGCCTGCCTCTGGATCTGGCGCCGGCTCTAGACCGCTAGGCGACGACGGCCGGCTCGCCGGCTTTGAACTCGTGCGACTCGATCACCCGGTCGATCAGGCCGTACTCGACCGCCTGCTCGGGCTGGAAGAATTTGTCGCGTTCCATGTCGGAATGGATCTGTTCCTCGGTCTGACCGGTGTGCTTGACGTAGATCTGGTCGAGCCGCTCGCGCAGGGCGAGGATCTCCCTGGCGTGGATCTCGATGTCGCTCGACTGGCCTTCGAAGCCGCCGCTCGGCTGGTGGATGAGGATGCGGCTGTTGGGCAGCGCCATCCGTTTGCCGGCGGCGCCGCCGGTGAGGATCAGCGACCCGGCCGACATCGCGATCCCGTAACAGATCGTCTGCACGTCGGGCTTGACGAACTGCATCGTGTCGTAGATCGCCAGGCCGGCGTAGGCGGAGCCGCCGGGGGAGTTGATGTAGAGGCTGACGTCCTTGTCGGGATCCTCGGCCTCGAGGTGCAGCAGCTGGGCGATGATCAGGTTGGCGAGGTCCTCGGTGACCGGTTCCCCGAGGAAGATGATCCGCTGCGCGAGCAGGCGGCTGTAGATGTCGAAGGAACGCTCGCCGCGAGCGGTTTGCTCGACGACCATCGGTACCAGTGGCATAAGGCCTCTCTTCCTAGTTCGAGTCTGGGTTGTACTTATAGCCAACGCCGCGCACGGTCAGGACCAGCTCGGGCTTCTGCGGGTCGCGCTCGACCTTCTGGCGCAGGTTCGAGATGTGGACGTCGCAGGCGCGCTCGTCGCCGTCGAACTCGGTCTGCCACAGCTCCTCCATGATCTGGGCGCGGGAGAAGACCTCTCCCGGGCGGGCGACCAGCAGCCGCAGCAGCTGGAACTCGGAGCGGGTCAGGTTGACCGGCACGCCGCGGACCGTGGCGACGTGGCGGACGAGGTCGATCGAGACCAGGCCGGACTCGATTTTCACCGCCTGGGAGAGCGGCGCCCGGTCGAGCTCGCGGCGGCGCAGCTGCGCCCGCACCCGGCCCAGCAGCTCGCGCACCGAGAACGGCTTGGTGACGTAGTCGTCGGCGCCGACCTCGAGCCCGACGACCTTGTCGACCTCGGCGTCTTTGGCGGTGAGGACGATGATCGGGACGGCGCTGCGCGAGCGCACGTCACGGCAGATGTCGAGGCCACTCGGCCCCGGCATCATGATGTCGAGGATCAGCAGATCGAAGGGAACGCCGTTGCCGAGCAGCGCCGCCGCCTCGTCGCCGTCGGCGGCGGGGGTGACCTCGAAGCCCTCCTGGACCAGCGCGTAGCCGACCGAGTCGCGCACCGACGGCTCGTCGTCGGCGATCAGGATCCGGCCGCTGCTCATGCCACCGGGGTGGGGCTCGGTTTCGCGACCGGGAGGCGAACCCAGAAGGTGCTCCCCTCCCCCTCGACCGACCTGGCGCCGATCCGGCCGCCCATCACGTCGACCATCCGCCGCGCGATCGCCAGGCCGAGGCCGAAGCCCTCCTGCTTGCGCGACTCGCTGCGGCGGTAGAACCGTTCGAAAACGCGCTCCAGCTCGGCCGCCGGGATTCCGGTGCCGGTGTCGATTACCTCCAAGATGACTTCCCCCTCGCTGTCGTGGCGGCCGCGAACGGTAACGGTGCCGGGGGGTGGCGTGTTCTTGAAGGCGTTGGTGAGCAGGCCGATCATCACCTGCCGCAGCAGGGTCGGGTCGCCGGTGGCGGCGAGCTGGGACTCGACGTCGACGACGAGGTCGACGTGCTTCGGCGCCTCGCAGGCGGCGACCACGTCGCGGATCGCCAGCGGCACGTCGACCAGTTCGCTCTCCGGGGCGCCGCGGGACTCGACCCGGGCCAGGGTGAGCAGCGACTGGGTCAGGCGGTTCATCCGCTCGGCGTCTTCGCCCAGCCGTTTGAGGAAATGGTCGCGGGCCTCGGGGTCGTCCTTGGCGCCGCCCTGCAGGACCTCGATCGCGCCGGAGATCCCGGCCAGCGGGTTGCGCAGCTCGTGCGCGGCGTTGGAGACGAAGTCGGCTTCGGCCAGCTCGCGCCGCAGCTCGTCGGTGCGGTCGCGCAGCACGGCCAGGACGGCGCGCTCGTCGGGCAGCGAGCGAGCGCTGAGCGCGTAGGCGCGGTCGCCGATCCGCAGCGCCGGGTGCGAGGAGAAGCCGACCTCGGCGGCGCGGTGCAGCAGCGGCAGCGCCAGCTCCGGCGGCTGCCCCCTGGCGTCGAGCAGGCGCGAGGCGGCGCTGTTTGAGAAGCGCACCGGGCCTTCGAAGTCGACCACCATCACGGCGTCGGTAAGGCCGTCGAAGATCGCCGTCAGCTTGTTGCGGTCGGCGGTCAGCACGCCGAAGCTCTCCTTCAGCGAGGCGCGCATCGAGTCCAGCGCCCGCGCCAGGTCGCCGATCTCGTCCGGCCCCGAGGTGTTCAGCTCGGCGTCGAAGGAACCGCCGGCCATTTCCCCGGCGGCCCGGGCCAGGCCGACCACGCGGTGGGAGATCGCGACCGCGATCAGCAGGCCGGCGAGGACGCCGATCGCGACGGCGGCGATCAGCGCTCTCTGGTTGTCGCCGAAGGTGTAGACCGCGGCGGCGGTGATCAGGCTGACCGCGGCGAAGGCGGCGGTCAGCCACAGGCGCATGCCGATGCGCAGCGAGCCGGGGGGCGCCCCGGCCGGGTTGTCGTCGGAACGACTCATGAAGATTTACTAACACAATCCTCTTCTCGCCGTGGCAAGCGGGCCCATCCGTGCCCGCATGGGAGAATCGGGGTGTGCGGACTCTCGTCTTCATTCCCGCCTGGAACGAGGAGGCCTCGGTCGCCTCGGTGATCGCCGACGTGGAAGCGGCGATCCCGGGGGCGGACATCCTCGTCGTCGACGACGGCTCCGGCGACGCCACCGCCGAACGGGCGCGCGAGGCGGGCGCCCTGGTCGCCTCGCTGCCCTTCAACCAGGGGCTTGGGGCGGCGCTGCAGACCGGCTACCTCTACGCGCTGCGCAACGGCTACGACGCCTGCGCGCACCTCGACGCCGACGGCCAGCACCCGGCCGAGGAGGTCGCCCGCCTGCTGGCCGAGGTGACCGCCGACCGCGCCGACCTGGTGATCGGCTCCCGCTACCACTCCGGCGCCGTCGCCGAGAGCGGCGACTACCGGCCGACCTTCTCGCGGCGGATCGGGATCGGCGTCTTCCGCTTCTTCCTCACCCTCGCCACCCGCCAGCGCTTCACCGACACGACCAGCGGCATGCGCGCCGCCAACCGCCGGGTAATGGCCTTGTTTTCCCAGCACTATTCGCCCGACTTCGCCGAGATCGAGTCGCTGCAGCTGGCGGTGCGCCAGGGCCTGCGGGTCGAGGAGCTGCCGGTGCGGATGCTGGAGCGGGCCGGCGGCAGCTCCTTCCTGACGCCGTTGCGCTCGGCCTTCTTCATCTTCAAGGGCCTCGTCGTCCTCCTCGTCGGCCAGTTCCGGCCGCGGCACGCGGAGGCGGAGCGATGAAGGCGCTGGTGCTGGCGGCGGGCGAAGCCCAGGTCCACCTCACCTCGCAGACGCGGATCGTCGCCGCGGTGATCGCCGTCTTCTTCATGCTGCTGATCCTCGACCTGATCCGCCGCGACCGGCTGCAGGAGCGCTACAGCGTGATCTGGTTCGTCGCCGGCCTGGGGATGCTGGCGGGCGCCGCCTTTCCGGGCCTGCTGGAGCTGGTCGCCGACGCGATGGGCGTCCGCAACACCAACGTCGCGCTCTTCTCGATCGTCCTGCTGCTGCTGCTCGGGCTGGCGCTCAACTTCAGCGTGATCATGTCCCGCCAGGCGGCGCAGATCACGCGGCTGGCGCAGGAGCGGGCGATCGAAAAGGCGCTGGCGGAAAAGCAGGCGGCGGAAGGGCGGAACGGCTCAGCCGGCGAGCAAGGTCTCAAGCCTGAAGAACAAAGCTTCGAGGGCTAGCTCCTCGGAGACGTTGAGTTCGAGGCTGCGCCGGGTCTCCTGAACCAGCTCGGCGCCGCGGCGGGCGCGGGCCGGATCGAGGCCCTCGGCCTGGGCGCGCAGGCGGTCCAACCGATCGCGGTTGAAGGCGACCTCCTCGGCACCGGCGGCGACCGCGGCGAGGTCGCGCAGCCAGGCGGCGCAGAGCTCCAAGCCGAGCTCGAGGATCTCGGTGCGGCGGCGGCGCCCGGCGCGTTTCGCCGCGTCGGTTATGTCTTTGGCGCTGCGTTTGATCCCCGACTTCGCTTCCTCTTCCAGCGCTTCGCGCGCCGCTTCTTCGCTGTCTTCGCCGGCGCCCTTGGCGTCGTCGAGCAGGGCTTTCCAGGGAGCTCTTCCGGTCTCCCCCTCCAGGGCGGCGCCGACGCAGCGCTCGGCCTCGGCACGCAGCTGCCGGCCGCGCTCGCCGAGCAGCAGCCGCGCTCGCTCGAGGTCGCCGGCGGCGAGGCGCGCGGCGGCGGCGATCTCCTCATCGCGACGGGACGATTTGAGGTTAGGTAGACCGCTTTTCGTCCCGTCGGCAAGTTTGGCTTCGAGGACTTCGGCCGGCAGCGGGGCGAAGTCGATGGTCTGGCAGCGCGAGGCGACGGTCTCCAGCAGACCCTCGCCCTCGGCGCTGAGCAGGATCAGGTGGACGAACCCGGGCGGCTCCTCGAGCGTCTTCAGCAGGGCGTTCTGGCTCTCGTCCCGCATCGCCTCGGCCGCCTCGATGACGAAGACCCGCTTGCCGCCTTCGAAGGGCCGGTAGGCGGCGGCGCGGATCACCCGCTCGCGCACCTCCTCGACCATGTGCTGGGCGCCGGTCGGGGCGAGCCAGACGAGGTCGGGGTGCGGCGAGGGGTCGAGCAGGGCGCGGCGGCGGGCGTCCTCGGGGTCGGCGGAGGCGGAGGCGATCAGCTCGGCGGCAAAGGCTCGCGCCGCCGCCCGCTTGCCGGAGCCGCGGGAGCCGCGGAAGAGGTAGGCGTGCGAGGGCTGGCCGGCCAGTGCAGCCTGCAGCGCTACCCGCGCCCGGGGCTGGTGCTCGGTCGCCGCGGCCAGCGCTTCCGAGATTGACCCCACCGGGGTGTGGTCAATCTCGGCTGCGCTCACGCACTGCCTCCAGCACCCGCTCGTGGACCTCCTCGACGCTGCCGGTCGCGTCGATTACGACGACCCGGTCGGAGGCGATTACCGCGATCTCGTCGTAGGCCGTCGCGACCTCCTGCTGAAGCGCCAGCCCCTCCTGCTCGAAGCGGTCCTCGCCGTCGGCGCGGCCGAGGCCGAAAGCGGGGTCGATCCGCAGCAGCAGCGTCAGGTCGGGCCAGAGCCCGTCGGTTGCCGTCTCGCAGAGGCCGATCACCTCGCCGACGCCGAGGCCGCGAGCGGCCCCCTGGTAGGCGACGCTCGAGTCGGAGAAGCGGTCGGCGACCACCACCCGTCCCTCCTCCAGTGCTGGGCGGATCACCCGCTCGGTGAGGTCGGCCCGCGCGGCGAGGAAGAGCATCAGCTCGGCCAACGGTTCCAGCTCGACGCCCGGGTCGGCGAGCAGCTCGCGGATCCGCTCCGCCGCCTCGGTCCCGCCCGGCTCCCGGATCGCGACCGTCCCCTCCCCCAGCGCCTCGACCAGCAGCCGGGCCTGGGTGCTCTTCCCCGAACCGTCAACTCCCTCGAGGGAGATGAACAACGCCGGCGCCCTCAGCTTTTCGCGCCGGCTTTGGCGCGTTTGCGCCCGCGCGTCGCGGTGTCCGCTTTCGAGGCTTTGACTTTCGATTTCTTCGGAGCCGCGTCCTCGTCGCCTTTCGGCGGCGCCTTCTTCTCCATCGCCGCTTTCGCGGCTTTGGCGGCTTCGCGCTCGGCCCGGCGTTTCTTCATCTCCTGCATCGACTCGCAGTCGTCGTTGAGGCAGAGGTTCCAGGGCCGGCCGCGGAACGGCTGGACTTTGAGGCGCGGGGTGCGGTCGCAGATCGAGCAGCGCTCCTCGAGGCGGAAGACGTCGCCGCGCTGGGGCAGCGGGAAGGTCTGGTCGCACGAATCCGGGTCGTCGGCGGTCCAGCCGCTGCAGCCGACGAACCGTTTGCCCGATTTTTTCGCGCGGATGATCCGCAGCATGTTGGGCGAGCCGTCCTCCTTGGTGCGTCCGGCTTCTTCGCAGACCTTGCAGGGGCCGAGGATGCGGTCCTCGTCCATCCCCTTCCAGATCACTTTCGCCAGGTCTTCGCGGCTGGAGTCGATTTCGTCCCAGGTCTTGTGCAGCAGCTCGCGGCTCTCGCCGACGACCGAGCCCTTGGTCATCTCGCCGGCGGCGATCCGGTCCATCTCCGCCTCCAGCGTCGCGGTCATCTCCGGCGTGGCCATCGCCGGCACGTAGTTTTTGAAGCCTTCGTACAGAGCGATCCCGGTCTCGGTCGGGATCGGCGGGTTGCTGTAGACGTAGCCGCGGTCGAAGAGCTTCTGGATGATGTCGGCGCGGGTCGCTTTGGTGCCGAGACCGCGCTCCTCCATCATCTCGATCAGTTTCGCCTGCGAGATCCGGCCCGGCGGCTGGGTCTCCTTGTCGACGATCCAGGGGTCGCCGTCGAGCGGCAGCGACTGCCCCTCCTCCAGTTTCGGGATCTCCTCGTCGGCCGAGCGGGCGTAGGTGTAGATGCCGGCGTAGCCGGGGTCGACGACGACCGAGCCGCGAACGAAATAGGTCTGGTCGCCGGCCTCGATGTCGGCCCGGGTCGACTCGGTGATCATCGGCGGGCTGAAGGTGGCGAGGAAGCGGCGGACGACGAGTTCGTAGACGCGTTTCTTCGGGCCCTCGAGGGCGCCCGGGTGGACCGCCTGGGTCGGGTAGATCGGCGGGTGGTCGGTCGTCTCTTTTTTGCCGCGGGTCGCTTTCAGCTCGCCGTCGAGCAGGCCCGAGGCGGCGGAGAACTCTTTGATCCGCACCAGCGAGGTGACCAGCTCCCGCACCGGCAGCGAGGACGGGTAGACCGTGTTGTCGGTGCGCGGGTAGGAGATGAACCCGTCCATATACAGGTCCTCGGCGATCCGCATCGCGCTCGCCGGGGTGATCCCGAGGCGGCTGGAGGCGTCGGTGCTGAAGGCGGTGGTGTTGTAGGGGGTCGGCGGCTTGCGGGTGTTTTTCCGCGCCGTCACCGACTTCACCGTGCCGGGGCTCGCGGTGCCGGCGAGGGCGGCATCGACCTCGGCCCGCTCCCAGAATTTGTCGGTCGAGTGGTGGGCCTCGAAGCTGCCGTCGGGGTGCTCGAACTTGGCGAACAGTTCCCAGAACGGTTTCGCGACGTGGGCGCGGCGTTCCATCTCGCGCTCGACGATCAGGCCCAGGGTCGGGCTTTGGACGCGGCCGACCGAGAGGAAGTTGGAGCCGAAGCGGCGGCTGGCGAGGGACACCGCACGGGTCAGGGTCGCGCCCCAGAGCAGGTCGATGTCCTGGCGGGCGGCGCCGGCGTTCGCCAGCGGATAGGAGAGCTCGTCGAGCTCGGAGAAGGCGCGGTCGATCTCCTCTTTGGTCAGCGCCGAGTAGCGGGCGCGCTGGATCCGCAGGGTGCCGTCGGCGGTCCCCTCGCGGCTGCCGAGCGCCGGATTGGCGTCGAGCATCTCCTCCAGGGCCTCGAGCCCGATCAGCTCGCCCTCGCGGTCGAAGTCGGTGGCGATCACCAGCTCGTCCGCCTCTTTGGCCAGTTTCTTGATCGCTTTGACGACGTTTTTGTCGGTCGGCTGCTTGATCAGCTCGGCGTCGATCAGGTCGTGCAGGTCCGTCTTCTGCCAGTTCGAGTAGCCCTCGGGGAAGGCCGGGCCGAGCACGTGGCCCTTGAGGCCGACCGTCATGTGCTCGTCGCCTTCGGCGTCGGTCCAGGTGTAGAAGGGGACTTTGAAGGTTTTGTCAGCGCTGTTGGTGCCGTTGCTGAGCGCTTCGGCGATCTTCAGGGCGCTGTTGTTCTTCTCGGTGACGATCAGTCGCATGGGGCGGCGAGGGTAGCAGGGGTCTGCGGCTGCCCAGGTATCTCTCGTAAGTAGGATCGCTCGCCAGATGCGCTCTCTCGTCACCGGCGGCGCCGGCTTCATCGGCTCGAATCTGGTCGACGCCCTGCTGGCTGGCGGCGACGAGGTGACGGTCGCCGACGACCTCTCCACCGGGCGCCGCGGCAACCTCGACGGAGCGCTGGCGGCGGGCGCCGAGCTGGCCGAGCTGGACATCCGCGACGGCGAGGCGCTGAGCCGTCTGGCCGCCGAGAAGAAGCCGGAGCGGATCTTCCACCTCGCCGCCCAGATCGACGTCCGCAAGTCCCTCGCCGACCCCTTTTTCGACGCCGCGGTCAACGTCGGCGGCACCGCCAACGTGCTCGACGCCGCGCGCGGCTGCGACTGCGGCCGGGTCGTCTTCATCTCCACCGGCGGGGCGATCTACGGCGAGGGCGCGGGCCAGCAGCTGCCGCTGGACGAGGACGCGCCGATCGCGCCGCTGGCCGCCTACGGCCAGAGCAAGTACGCGGCCGAGGGCTACCTCGCCCTCTACGAGCGCCTCTACGGCCTCTCGGGGATCTCTCTGCGGCTCGGCAACGTCTACGGGCCGCGCCAGGACCCCCTCGGCGAGGCCGGGGTGATCGCGATCTTCTGCGGGGTCCTGCGCGAGGGCGGCCAGCCGACCGTCTTCGGCGACGGCAGCCAGACCCGCGACTACATATATGTGGGCGACGTGGTCGACGCCGCCCTCGCCGCCGCCCAGTCCGACGTCACCGGGCCGATCAACATCGGCACCGGTCGCGAGACCACCGTGATCGAGCTGGTCGACGCCCTGCGCGAGCTCGGCGGTCGCGAGGACTTCGAGGCGCAGCTGGCGCCGGCGCGGCCGGGCGAGGTGCAGCGGATCGCCCTCGACGCCTCCCGCGCCGAGAGGGAGCTGGGCTGGCGGGCCGAGACCGGCCTCGAGCAGGGCCTGCGGTTGACGCTGGACTCCCTATGAGTCCAGGTCACTAACCTTCGTCTCAATGCCAGCCCAGGCCTACGCCGGTAAGGAGTGCGTCTGCCAGTTCCGCAAAGGGATCTGCGACCAGTCGTGCGTGCGCGACATGCTGGAGACGCCCTTTTACATCGCCTGCCTGAAACTGAAAGGCCGGCGCTGCGTGGTCGTCGGCGGCGGCGACATCGGGCTGGAGAAGGTCGAGGGCCTGCTCGCCTGCGACGCCGACGTAACCCTGATCGCCCCGGTCGCCCATCCCGAGCTGGAGAGCCTGGCGAGCGAGGGCTCGATCGAGTGGGAGAAGCGCGAGTACGCCGGGGCCGCGGACCTCGAGGGCGTCTTCATGGTGATCGCCTGCACCGACGACACCGACGTCAACATCGCCGTCTTCGACGACGCCGAGCGCCGGGCGATGCTGGTCAACATCGTCGACGTGCCGCCGCTCTGCAACTTCATCCTGCCGGCGATCGTCCGCACCGGGCCGCTGGCGATCGCGATCTCGACCGCTGGCGCCTCGCCGGCCCTGGCGAAGCGGATGAAGCGGGAAGTCTCCGAGCTGTTCGGCGAGGAGTTCGCGCGCCTGGCGGTGATCCTCAACGACGCCCGCGGCTGGGCGAAGGGGACGCTGCCGACCTACCAGGACCGCAAGGAATTCTTCGAGGGGATCGTCAACGGCGACCCCGACCCGATCGTGCTGCTGCGCGAAGGGCAGGAGCAGGCGGTGCTGGCGATCATCGAGTCCGCCAAAGAGCGGGCCGCCGCGACTCTCGCTTAGCTCGTCCCGCAGGCTGAGCTGCGGACCTGCTCCAGCATCGTGCGCAGTTCTTCGGCCTGCTCGACGCTGAGGTTGGCGCTAAAGGCCGCCGCCAGCTCAGTCCGCACCAGTGGGCGCATCTCGGCCAGCAGCTCGACCCCCGCCGGCAGCAGCGTCGCATAGCTCACGCGGCGATCGGTCTCGCAGAAGGTCCGCTCCAGCAGGCCGGCATTGATCAGCCGGTCGACGAGCTTGGTCAGGCCGCCGCGGGTGATGACCAGCGCTTCGGCCAGGTCCCCCATCTTCAGCCGCTGCTCGGGCGCCCGGTCGAGCGTCGCCAGCACCTCGAACCAGGCCAGCGGCGGCAGCTCGGCGGCCGTCAGAACCTCCTGCAGGCGACCGGTGACGGCAGCGTGGGTCTGCGTGATCGCAATCCACGCCTCGCGGTGGGGGTCGAAGTCCTCCGCTTTGCGCTCCGGCGCGGCGACTGCGGTGGCCTGCTCACTCATATAGGGCATCTTGCCACAGATTTGTTGATCTGACAATAGTTGACTTGCAAACTGTCTCTGCTATGATTGTTTCTACCTCAACTGTTTTCAAATCAAGCATCTTGGGAAGGAACTACATATGACCACCGAGACCATCAAGCAGCAAGAGATCCCAGCCGGAACGTGGGTCGTTGACCCGGTCCACTCCTCGATCGGCTTCGCAGTCACCCACAACGGCGTCACCACCTTCCGCAGCGGCTTCGAGCGCTACGAGGCCAGCCTCAGCGGCGGCGAGAGCGCGCGGCTGGAGGGCACGGTCGACGTCCAGAGCATCGAGATCGACGAGGAGATGCTGAAGGGGCACCTGCTCTCCCCCGAGTTCTTCGACGTCCAGCGCTTCCCGCAGCTGCGCTTCTCCTCCACCGAGCTCAGCGTCGGCGAGGACGGGACGCTGCGGGTGCTCGGCGAGCTGGAGATTCACGGCGAGAAGCGCGAGGTCGAGGCCAGCGGTCGCTTCGCCCACCTCGGCGGCGACCTGGCCGGCAAGGAGCGCGTCGGGCTCTCGCTGGAGGCGACCGTCGACCGGCGCAACTTCGGCCTCGAGTGGCAGGCGCAGCTGCCGAGTGGCGGCGACGTCCTCGACTACGCGGTGACGATCTCGGTCGAGCTCGAGCTCGTCGCCGAGGAGGCGTAACCATGCGGGTCCTGGGCATAACCGGAAGCCTGCGCCGGGACTCGTACAACCACGCCCTGCTGCGGGAGGCCGCCGAGCGGCTTCCCGCCGGGGCGGAACTGGTCGAGTTCGAGCGCCTGCGGGAGATCCCGCCCTACGACGCCGACCTCGAGACCGAGGAGACGCCGGCGGCGGTTGCCGCGCTGCGGCAGGCGATGCGCGAGGCCGACGCGGTCCTCGTCGCCACCCCCGAGTACAACCACTCGATCCCCGGCGTCTTGAAGAACGCCCTCGACTGGGCCTCCCGCCCCGCCGGCCAGAGCGCCCTGAACGGCAAGCCGGCGGCCGTGATCGGCGCCTCGACCGGGATGTTCGGCGCCGTCTGGGCCCAGGCCGAGACCCGGAAAGTCCTGGGCGCCCTCGGCGGCCGTGTCGTCGAGGAGGAACTGCCGGTCGCCAAGGCCGCGGATCTGTACCGCGACGGGCACCTGGATCTCTCCCCCGAGCAGTCCCACCAGCTCGAGGAGATCCTCGCGACGCTGGTCTCCGAAGCAGAGCAGCTGCGGGAGCTGGTCCCCGCAGCGGCATGAACCACCGCGAGGACCGCACCGCGTTCAGTTGGTAGCAGTACAGGTTTCCGGGAACCCACCGGAGAGCGACGACCCATCCGCGTATTTGAAAGTCCCCCGCCCCTCGATGCGACCGTTGCTGCACCTGCCCGAAAAGACACTGCGGCGCTTGCCCTTGTCGGTGTAGTTACGGCCCAGCTTGATGCTCGCCGCGACCACCGAGCCGGAACCGCCGGCGATCGTCGGGACGTCGACCTTCACGTGTAGACCGAACGCACCCTTCCTGATCCGCGTCACCCTGGCGGTGCCGACAACGGCGGTCGGAGCCGGCACGCTGACGTAGGCGTGGCCGATGAACGTGATCGCTCCGTGCCGTTCACCACCATTGAAGATCACCAGCGGGCCGGTGGAGTGGATCGGAGGTTGTTCGGGGAAAGAGACCTCGACCGTGGCGCTGCCGCGGCCGACGATCGCGTCGCCGCAGACGGATTCGGCTCGTTTGGTCGTGACGGCTTGCAGCTCGCCGATCCTGCAGGTCGGTAGGCCCTGGACGTCGACGACCAGGTCCTTGTCGGCGTCGATGACCGCCTCCCTCAGCGCCGGCGGGTGGCTGCCGTCGACGGTCCTCAGCGAACCGCTGCCGTGGATCGTCACCGGGGCGAGGTCGTGCTTCGGCAGGGCCTGCCGACTCACCCCGCCCTCGATCTTCAGGACCATGGTTCCCGCTTCGATGATCACCGCACCTGCGGCAGCAATGCCGATCGCCAGCACGGCGAACCCGACCGATGCGATCGCGACTACTCCTCGCTTCCTCATCACGTCCTCCTCCCGTAGGGCGACCTTGCCACTGCCGCCATTTCGCGTTAATCTTACTAACGTGAATATGGCAAATGCAAGTCCCCCTCATCCCGGACCGGGAAAGGCATGCCTCTCCCTCCCCGCGGCGGTGAGCGCCGGAGACCTGGACGCCGCGGCCACATGCTTCGCGCGCGACGGGTGCTTGATCACCCCCGACGCGACCGCGATCCACGGCCGCGAGAGCATCCGCCGCGTGCTGGCGCAGATGATCGTCCGCCGCACCGAGATCGAGGTCGAGCTGAGCACCGCGGTCGGAGCCGGCGAGGTGGCCCTGATCCACCAGCGCTGGCGGATCCACAGCGGCGAGCAGGGAGACGGTCGGCTCGAGCAGATCGCCGACGCGGTCATGATCCTGCGGCAGGTCGAAGGGAGCTGGAAACTCTCGATCGCCGCCCCCTGGGGATACCGGCAGGCCTACGGATAATCGTGGCCGCACCGGGCGGATACCTTTGTCTCGATGAGCGGCAAGGGGGCCTCGAAGGGCCCACCCCCCAAACGCCAATATCGAATGCGGGCTCGAGCGCGTTCGACCGAGGCAACCCGAGAAGCGATTCTCGACGCGGTCGAGGTCGCATTCGAAGAGCTCTTCTATGACGAAATTACCCTCGACTCGGTCGCCGAGCGTGCCGGCGTCTCGGTCCAGACCATCCTCCGCCACTTCGAGAGCAAAGACCGCCTCTTCGTCACCTCGCTGCTCCACGTCGGCAACAAGATGGGTGCCGACCGGGGCCTGGTGCCAGTCGGCGACGTGAAGAAGATCGTCGACGACCTCGTCGACCACTACGAGAAATACGGCAACCGGGTGCTGCGGATACTCGCCCAAGAGAATCGCGAGCCGAACCTGAAGCAGATCGCCGACATCGGCCGCGTCTTCCACGCGCAGTGGTGCGAGGAGGCCTTCTCGCCCGGATTGAAAGGGCTGCGCGGGGCGAAGCGCGAGCGGCGGCTGACCCAGTTAGTCACCTGCACCGACATCTACACGTGGAAGCTCCTGCGCCGCGACCGCGGTCTGAGCAGGCAGCAGACCAAGCTGGCGATGCGGGAGCTGATCGAGCCACTGCTGAAAGCCCCCTCCTGAGCCGGATCCTCGCCTACACCGCCCCCGCTCGCGGCCAGCTCTACCCACTGGTGGCAGTGCTCGAGGACCTACGCCGCCGCGGGCACGAGATAACGCTGCGCACCCTGGCCGACGAGACGGAGGAGATGCGCCGCCTCGGCTTCGACGCGGGGCCGGTCCCGCCGGAGATCGAGGCTCTGGAGATGGACGATTGGCGAGCGTCGGGCAGGCTCGGGGTCTGGCGTCGCTCTCTGGAGGTGCTCGGCTCACGCGCCGCCTTCGAGGCACGCGACCTGAGCAGCGCGATCGCGGCGACTGGCCCCGACGCGGTTATCGCCGACGTGCTCGCCTGGGGAGCACTGGTCGCCGCCGAGGCCTGGGGCGGGCCATGGGCGTGCTCCTGCCCCTTCCCCCTGCCCGTCCCGTCTCGCAGCGGGCCTCCGACGGGGCTCGCGTTCAGACCCGCGCGAGGGCCCCTCGGCAGGGCACGCGACAAGGTCGCGGCGTCGCTGGTCAGGGTCGGCTTCGACCGCCTCGCCGGCGACTCGCTCACCCAGGTCCGCGCCGAAGCCGGGCTGCCACCGCTGGCCCACGCTGACGAGCTGTACACGCGGGCACCCCTGCAGATCTACATGTCCGCGCTCCCGTTCGAGTATCCGCGCGAGGACTGGCCCGACAGCATCGTCATGGTCGGTCCATGCCTCTGGGAGCCGGACGGCGAAATGCCCACCGCGCTGGCCGGAGTCGCAGCACCGCTCGTGCTGGTCACGACCTCGAGCGAGTTTCAGGACGACAGGCGACTCGTCGAGGTGGCTCTGGCGGCACTCGCCGACGAGCGGGTGCACGTCGTCGCGACGGTGCCGGCGGGGTCGACTGCCGGACTCGAGGTGCCGCCAAACGCCACCGTCGTCCCCTTCGCCCCCCACACGCCAATCCTCCGCCGCGCCGTATGCGCGATCACCCACGGCGGGATGGGTGCTACCCAGAAGGCACTGGCGTCGGGGGTTCCGGTCTGCGCGGTGCCTTTCGGCCGCGACCAGTTCGAGGTCGCGCGCCGGGTCGAGGTGAGCGGCGGCGGCACCTGGCTTCCGGCGCGGCGCCTGCGGCCCAACCACTTGCGCCGCAAGGTTCGCGCAGCGATCGAGTGTCGCCCGGGGGCGGAGCGGCTGGCGCGCGCTTTCGCAGATGCCGGCGGAGCGAAAGTCGCCGCCGACGCCATCGAGCAGCGACTACTGAGCTAGCTCAGCCGTTTGGCAAGGCGAAGAAGGCGACCGCCGAGAAGTGGGCGATCGCCGCGGCGATCACGAGCAGGTGGAAGATCTCGTGGTAGCCGAAGATCGCCGGGCTGGGGTTGGGGCGCTGGATGGCGTAGACCACGGCGCCGGCGGTGTAGAGGAGTCCGCCGGCGGCGACCAGCAGGGTGCCGGCCACGCCCATCGAGGACCACAGCTCGGGGAAGGTGGCTACCGCGACCCAGCCGAGCGAGAGGTAGATCAGGGCCGAGGCCCATTTCGGGTGGTCGATCCAGATCATCTCGACGATCGCGCCGGCGATCGCGCCGATCCAGACGACGGCGAGGATCGCCATCGCCAGGGTGCCGTCGAGGACGAGCAGGGCGAAGGGCGTGTAGGTGCCGGCGATGAGGAAGAAGATCATCGAGTGATCCAGCCGCCGCATCCACTGGCGCACCTGCGGCCGCTTCCAGTTGACCCGGTGGTAGAGGGCGCTGGTCCCGAACAGGGCCGAGAGGCTGACCGCGTAGATCGCGACGGCCAGGGTCGCCTTCGGCGTTTCGGCGAGGACGATCAGCGCCACCCCGAAGCCGAGCGACATGAAGAAGGCCCACTCGTGCGAGACCCCGCGCAGCTTCGGCTTGACCGCGGCGATCGCCTCGGCGGTCGCCTCTTTGGCGGCGGTGGCGCGCTCGCCCATCGCCTCGCGCGCGGCGCTGGCTTTTTCCCCCATGGCTTCTTTGGCGGTAGTCGCCCGCTCGCCCATCCGCTCTGCGCCCCGGCGCAGCTCCTCTGCCATAGGAAGAGGCTACCCGGAAGTTAGTGCCGATATTGGGGAGTTGTCACAATTGAGAGAAGAAGTCGGCGGCCTCGGAATCCCTTATTTGCACCTTTTGAGACTTTTTCCGTCCTGCTGATTAGCGATCCTGCGGAGTTACCCCTGAAAGTCGCTGCGAGAGGAGAAGTTCGATGTCCAAGACCGCCATTTCCAGTCCCAAGAACGGTCTGCAGGGCCTCTCGATCGAACGCCGGTTTTCGACGCCCGGAGTGCATCCTTTCGACCAGATCGAGTGGGAGTTGCGCGACGCGGTGATCGGCAATCCCGAGAGCCCGGCCTTCGAGCAGCGCGGGGTCGAGTTCCCGGTGACCTGGTCGCAGAACGCGACCAACATCGTCGCCCAGAAGTACTTCCGCGGCCAGATGGGCAGCCCCGAGCGTGAGAGCTCGGTGAAACAGATGATCGGCCGGGTCGCCGGCACGATCGCCGGCTGGGGGCGCGAGGGCGGCTACTTCGCCTCCGAGGAGGACGCCGACGCCTTCGAGATGGAGCTGACCGCGATCCTGCTCAACCAGAAGGCGGCCTTCAACTCGCCGGTCTGGTTCAACGTCGGCTTCGAGGAGACGCCGCAGTGCTCGGCCTGCTTCATCTTGAGCGTCGAGGACACGATGGAGTCGATCCTCGACTGGAACACCAAGGAGGGCAAGATCTTCCGCGGCGGCTCCGGCTCCGGGATCAACCTCTCCAACATCCGCGGCTCGGTCGAGCAGCTCTCCAAGGGCGGCACTGCCAGCGGCCCGGTCAGCTTCATGCGCGGCGCCGACGCCTGGGCCGGGACGATCAAGTCCGGCGGCAAGACCCGCCGCGCGGCGAAGATGGTCGTCCTCGACGTCGACCATCCGGACATCGAGCACTTCATCTGGTGCAAGGCCGACGAGGAGAAGAAGGCCGCCGCCCTGCGCGACGCCGGCTTCGACATGTCGATCGACGGCGAGGGCTTCACCTCGATCCAGTACCAGAACGCCAACAACTCGGTGCGGGTCACCGACGAGTTCATGGAGGCGGTCGAGGCCGGCGAGGACTGGGAGCTGAAGGCCCGGACCGACGGCTCGACCACGAAAACCCTCGACGCGCGCGACCTGATGAACCAGATCGCCGACGCCGCCTGGCGCTGCGCCGACCCGGGGGTCCAGTACGACACGATCATCAATCGCTGGCACACCTGCCCCGAGTCGGGCCGGATCAACGCCTCCAACCCCTGCAGCGAGTACATGCACGTCGACGACTCGGCCTGCAACCTCGCCTCGCTCAACCTGATGAAGTTCCGCCGCGAGGACGGCAGCTTCGACACGGCCGAGTTCGAGCACGCGGTCGACGTCGTCTTCCTCGCCCAGGAGATCGTCGTCGGCTTCTCCAGTTACCCGACCGAGGGGATCGCCGAGAACGCCAACAAGTTCCGCCAGCTCGGCCTCGGCTACGCCAACCTCGGCGCGCTGCTGATGTCCGACGGGCTGCCCTACGACTCCGACGAGGGCCGCAACGTCGCCGCCGCGATCACGGCGCTGATGACCGGCCGCGCCTACCGCCAGTCGGCGCTGATCGCCGCCGGGGCGACCGGGCCCTACGAGGAGTACGAGAAAAACCGCGAGCCGCACAACGGCGTCATGCGGATGCACCGCGACGCCTCCTACGACGTCGACCCGACCGGGATCAAGGGCGACCTGCTCGAGGCCGCGCAGCGGGCATGGGACGAAGCGGTCGAGCTCGGCGAGGAGCACGGCTACCGCAACGCGCAGGCGACGGTGCTGGCCCCGACCGGGACGATCAGCTTCCTGATGGACTGCGACACGACCGGGATCGAGCCCGACTTCTCGCTGGTCAAGTTCAAGGAGCTGGTCGGCGGCGGGCAGATGACGATCGCCAACCGCTCGGTGCCGCTGGCGCTGCAGACGCTCGGCTACTCGGAGGCGGAGATCGACCAGATCGCCGCCCACATCACCGAGAAGAACACGATCGTCGGTGCCCCCGGCCTGAAGGACGAGCACCTGCCGGTCTTCGACGTAGCGGTCGGCGAGCGGGCGATCTCCCACACCGGCCACATCGACATGATGGCGGCGACCCAGCCGTTCATCTCCGGGGCGATCTCGAAGACGGTCAACCTGCCGCAAACGGCCACGGTCGAGGACATCGCCGACGCCTACACCCGCGGCTGGAAGGGCGGCCTCAAGGCGCTGGCCATCTACCGCGACGGCTCGAAGACCGCCCAGGCGCTGCGCACCGACGCCCAGGACGAACAGGAGGCCGAGGTCGAGGTCGAGATGGCGCAGCCGGTGCGGAAGAAGATGCCGCGCGAGCGCGAATCGATCACCCACAAGTTCTCGATCGGCGGCCACGAGGGCTACATCACCGCCGGCAAGTACGAGGACGGGACCGTGGGCGAGATCTTCCTCACCGACATCGGCAAGGAGGGCTCGACGATGCGCGGGCTGCTCAACGCCTTCGCGACGGCGATCTCGCTCGGCCTCCAGTACGGGGTGCCGCTCGAGACCTTCGTCCAGAAGTTCAGCTACATGCGCTTCGAGCCGGAGGGGATGACCCAGAACCCGGAGATCCCGTTCGCCAAATCGCTGCCGGACTACATCATGCGCTGGGTCGCGAGCCGCTTCATCGAGGACACCGAAACGCTGGAGGAACTGGGGATCATGACCCAGGAGGTGCGGAGCAAGAAGGAAGCGGAGACCGCCCAGCTGGGCCTCGGCGTCCCGACCGACACCGCCGGCCCCGCCAACCGCAACGGCCACTCCAACGGCGGCAACGGCAAAACCGAGGCGGCGGCGAAGCCGGCGGCCTCGGCGATGACCGAAACCCCCCCGGTCCGCCCGGCGAAGATGCAGGGCCTCGAGCTCGGCCCGGCCTGCGAGCAGTGCGGCGGGATGATGCAGCGGACCGGGTCTTGCTACACGTGTTCGTCGTGCGGCAACAACACCGGCTGCGGTTGAGGGCGTAGGACACGGCGCGTTACCGCACCCGCGGCTGCGCGTCGTGCAAAGCACTGCCGCTTCGCCGCGTGCACGGCCCCGCTTGGTCCTACGCCCTCAGGGCGTTTACTGCAGGACGACGGTTGCGTCGTGCCTGGGGGTCTCGGTTATGGCGCGGCGGTAGGGGCGCTCGGAGGCTGGGTTCGCCGGCAGGATCTCGTGGCGGCGGACCAGCTCGCGGAGGACCACTGCCATCTCGAACTGGGCGAAGGAGGCGCCGAGGCAGCGGCGGACGCCGCCGCCGAAGGGGATCCAGGTGTAGGTGCCAGGAGGGTTGTCGAGGAAGCGCTCGGGGATGAAGCGGTCCGGGTCGGGATAGATGTTCGGATCGCGGTGGATCAGATGGATGCAGGGGGTGACGCCGGCGCCGGCGGGCAGCTCGTAGCCGCCCAGCTCGACCGCCTCGGTCAGTTTGCGGACCACGATCACGATCACCGGCCGTAGCCGCAGCGTCTCCTGGATCGTCGCCGTCAGGTACTCCTCTTCGCCGTCGGCGACCTCGGCCCGCAGCCGCTCCAGCTTCGCCGGGTGGCGGGTCAGCCGCTCCATCGCCCAGGAGAGCGCGGTGGCGGTCGTCTCGTGGCCGGCGACGAGAAGGGTGAGGAGCTCGTCGCGGATCTCGGCGTCGCTCATCGGGCTGCCGTCCTCGTGGCGGGCGAGCAGCAGCATCGAGAGGACGTCCTCGCGCTCCTCCAGGTCCTCGGCGGCGCGGCGTTCGGCGATCTCCCGCCCGATCAGCGCGTCGACCCTTTCGACCCGGCGGCGGAAGGCGGGGATGCGGTTGATCCGGTCCGGACCGACCATCAGCACCGGCAGCAGCACCGCCGGGTTGGTGGTCAGGTCGAGGAAGTCCCGCAGCGCCTCGCGCAGCGGCTCCATCCGCTCGCCGTCGTGGACGCCGAAGACGGTCTCGATGATGATCTCGAGGGTGATCGCCTGCATCCGCGGCCGCAGCTTGTAGGGGACGCCGGTCGGCCAGCTCTCGATCTCGCGGGCGGCGATCTCGGTCATCTTCTCGCCGTAGGCCTGCATCCGCTCGCCGTGGAAGGGCGGCAGCAGCAGCTTGCGCTGGCTCATGTGCGGCTTCTCGTCGAGGACCAGGACCGAGTTGTCGCCGAGGATCGGGCGCAGGATCTGGTTGCCCTCGCCGGCGTGGAAGACCTTCGGGTCGCCGGTGAACACCTGCTTGACCAGCTCCGGGTCGGCGAGCACGACCCAGTCGCCTTCGTAGGCGATCTTGAGCGAGAACATCGGGCCGAAGCGGGCGCGGCTCTGCTCGAGGAGCCACTGCGCCTTGCGCGACCAGATCGCCGTCTGCAGCGCCCGCGACATCCGCGGGCCGGGCGGCAGTCCCTTGATCGGGCCCGAGTCGAATCCGTCGATCGCCGCCCGTGCCTTGGCCGCCGCCTCCACACCTCCACCCTAAGGCGGCCGCTGCCCGCGACTGTGTGACATCCGTCTCAACCAGATCGACCCGGATAGCCTGCCGTCGATGGCTGCAATTCCCCGTCTCCCTCCTGCCGCCGAGCATCGCGCACTGAGGCTCATCTGCGGACTACCGCCGTGGTTGCTGCGGCGCCTCTTCGGCCAGCCGGTCCAGATCGACGGGAACACTCTCGCGCCGGACATCCAGGCGCTGCTGGGGATGGCCAAGCTCGCCGGCAGCAAGAGCTTCACCGAGGGGGTGCCGGTTGTGACCGCGCGGCGGCACCGGTTGCTGGAGGCGGAAATCGTGGCCGAGCGGCCACCGCTGCCGATGGGCAGGGTGGAGACGATCGAGATCCCCGGGCCGGCGGGGACGATCGCCGCCCGCCGCTACATGCCCCACGGGGCGCCGGCCGGGTCGGCACCGCTGCTCGTCTACTTCCACGGCGGCGGCTGGGTGATCGGCGACCTCGACACCCACGACGCCCCCTGCCGCTTCCTCGCCGCCAACTCCGGCGTCCAGCTGCTGGCGGTCGACTACCGCCTGGCGCCGGAGCATCCCTTCCCGGCTGCGGCCGAAGACGCCTTCGCGGCCTACGCCTGGGCGAGCGCGAACGCGGCGGAGCTCGGCTCCGACCCGGGCCGGATTGCCGTCGTCGGCGACAGCGCCGGCGCCAACCTGGCCGCGGTCGCCTCGCTGCTCGCCCGCGACGCGGGGTTACGGCTGCCGGCGATGCAGCTGCTGATCTACCCCGTCATCGTCGCCGACGAGGAGATGCCCTCGCGGCGCACCTTCGGCGAGGGCTTCCTGCTGAGCAGGCCGGACATGGACTTCTTCGAGAGTCACTACCTGCCTGAGGGCGCCGATCGCGGCGACCCGCGGGTCTCGATCCTCCGCGCGGAGGATCTCAGCGGCCTGCCGCCCGCCTTTCTGGCGATCGCCGGTTTCGACCCGCTCCGCGACGAGGGTTTGGCCTTCGCCGAGCGCCTGCGGGCAGCTGGCGTCCCGGTCTCCCTGCGCCTCCACCCCGGTCTCGTCCACACCTTCGCCAACCTCACCGCGATCTGCCCCACGGCGCGCCGGGCGATGCTGGAAGTGGTCGGAGCGCTGCGGATGGGCCTCCAGGGCTGATCTGACCGGCGCATCTCGGCGTCCTCGCTCGCTCACGTGCGAAGCACGCTTCGCTCACTGCGTCCTTGATCTGCTTGGTCAGATCAGCCCTGGAATCACTCGTACTGGAGTGACTCGAGAACGTCGAGTCGCGAGGCCCGGCGGGCCGGCAGGATCGCCGCGATGACGCCCAGGACGGCGGCGAAGACCAGGAGGACGATCAGCGATCCGACCGGGTAGGAGAGGGTGAAGCCTTCGTCCTTCAGCGGCTGGGCGATCAGGGTCGCGAAGATCAGCCCGAGGACCAGACCGAGGATGCCGCCGATCAGCGCCGTGATCACCGCCTCGTAGCGGATCATCCGCCGCACCTGGCGCCGCGACATCCCGATCGCCCGCAGCATTCCCAGCTCGCGGGTGCGTTCGTGGATCGAGAGCGCCAGCGTATTGGCGATCCCGAACAGCGAGATGATCACGGCGAAGGCGAGCAGGGCGTAGACCAGCGAGACCAGCTGGTTGATCTGTTCTTCGCGGCTTTCCTTCAGTTCCTGCTGGTTGAGGACTTCGGCAACCGGAAAGGCCGTTTCGACCCCTTTGGTCAGCAGCGCCTGCACCTGCTCGGCGTTCGCCCCGTCTTCGACCTTGACGAAGTCGGTCAGGTCCTGAGTCTGGTCGAAGTCGCGGGCCATCACCCGCTGGGTGACGAGGACGTTGCCGAGCACGCCGAGCTTGGAGTCGAACTCGCCGACAACCGTGAAGGCCGGCGTCGCGCGGGTCTGGGTCAGCAGCCCGAAGCGGTCGCCGACGTCGAGGTCGTACTTGCCGGCGAAGTCGTCGGAGACGATCGCCTGGTCGTCGCGAAGGTCTCGCAGCGTGCGCGGCCCGCCCTTTTCCCATTCGATGTTCATCGTCTGGCCGATGTCCCGCGAAGGAGCGTTGACCCGGGTCTTCGCCCCCGGGCCGCGCCGTTCGAGCACCCTGGCTTCCGCCCCGCGGATCGTCGCCACCAGCTCGACGCCGGGCACCTGCGCGGCAGCCTTCGCGGTCGCGTTGGGGATCGGCGAGAATCCGTCGGTGTTCTGGATGATCAGGCCGCCGGCGAAGTTCTCGTCGACGACCTGGGCGACCGTGCTCTTCAGCCCGGCGGCGAAGACGGTGACGAAGGCGACCAGGGTGACGCCGATCATCAGCGCCGCGGCGGTGACCGCGGTGCGGCTGGGGTTGCGCTGGGCGTTCTCGCGGGCGAGGCGGCCGGTGAGGTGGCGCAGCCGCTCCAGCGGCCAGCCGGCGAGGGCCGCCAGCGGCGGCACCAGCCGCGGGCTGAAGAGGGAGACGGCGAAGACGACGGCGACGGCCCCGCCACCCATCAGCCCGGCTCGCGCCCCGGAGCTGCCGCTGCCGAAGAGGCCGAGCAGGACCATCGCCAGGCCGACGATGCCGAGCAGGACGGAGAGCGCCAGGTAGACGAGGCGGCGTTTGCGGGTCGGGGTCGGGCGGAAGGAGTGCAGGGCGGCGATTGGCGGCACCCGGGTCGAGCGCAGGGCCGGGATCAGCGAGGAGACGAGGGTGACCAGCACCCCGACTAGCAGGGCGACGACCACGGTCCGCGACTCGAGCACCAGGCTGGTCGTCGGCAGGTCGATGCCGATGGCTTCGAAGAGCGCGTTGATCGCCTTGGCGATGACGAAGCCGCCGCCGATCCCCAGCAACGCGCCGAGCAGCCCGATCGCCAGCGCCTCGACCATCACAGTGGTGAGGATCTGCGGCCGGGAGGCGCCGAGCGTGCGCAGCATCCCGAATTCGCTGACCCGCTGGGCGACGGTGATCGAGAAGGTGTTGAAGATGAGGAAAGAGCCGACGAAGACGGCGATGAAGCCGAAGACGAGGAGGAAGGTGCGGAGGAAGCCGAGGTTGTCGCGAATTTCTTCCGAGCCGCGGTCGGCGTTTTCAGCCGCGGTCTCGACCCGGACCCCGGCCGGCATCCGCTCGGCGATCCGCCGTTTCAGCGCCTCCGCCGAGACCCCGTCGTCGGCGGCGACGGAGATCTGGTCGAAGCGCCCTCGCTTGTGGGTCAGGCGCTGGGCGACCGGCAGGGTCACCTGGGCGATGCTGGCGCCGCCGAAGGAGGCGTTGCCGAGCTGCGTCAGGCCGACGAGCTTGAAGCTCTCGAGCTTGCCCTGACCGATCAGCTTGATCGTGTCGCCCGGCTTCAGGTCGGCGCCTTCGGCCGCCGCCTTGTCCAGCGACGCTTCGGTCGGACCTCGTGGCATGTGGCCCTCGACGTAGTTGAGCGACTCCAGCCCGCCGGGCAACGTCGAGGAGATGAACTTGGGCGCGAATTTGTTGCCGATCTTCTCGTTCTCGGCGTTGAAGAAGGCGCCGGGGGTGAAGATCGCGCCGGCGGCTTCCCGCACCCCCGGCGTCCGCACCACCTTCGGCAGCAGCGAGGCGCCGATCGTCGGGATTTCCCCGCTTTCCTGTTCGACCGGGTTCTCGGCGGTGATGACGACGCTGGTGCCCTTCAGCGACTCGCTGAAGATTTCGTCGAAGGCGGCGAAGATCGTGTCGGTGAGGACGAAGGAGCCGGCGACGAAGGCGACGCCGAGGAAGACGGCGAAGCTGGTCAGCAGGGCCCGGACCTTGCGAGCCCAGAGGCTCTTGAGGCCGAGGCTAGTCAAGCCGCTTCTGCAGCTCGATGACGTCGTCCGCCGAGCCGGGGGCGGCGTCGCTGACGATCTTGCCGTCCTGCAGGGTGATCAACCGGTCCGCGTGGGCGGCGGCGACCGGGTCGTGGGTCACCATCACCACCGTCTGGCCGAAGTCGTCGACCGCCTGGCGCAGCAGCTGCAGGACGTCGGCGCTGGCCTTCGAGTCGAGGTTGCCGGTCGGCTCGTCGGCGAAGACGACCGCCGGTTTGCTGACCAGTGCCCGGGCGACGGCGACGCGCTGCTGCTGTCCGCCGGAGAGCTCGGCGGGCCGGTGCGTGCGGCGGTCCTCGAGGCCGACGGTGCGGATCAGCTGGTCGACCCACTCCCGGTCGGGCTTGCGCCCGGCGATCGAGAGCGGCAGGACCAGGTTCTCCTCGGCGGTGAGGACCGGCAGCAGGTTGAAGAACTGGAAGACGAAGCCGAGCTTGTCGCGGCGCAGATCGGTCAGCTCCCCGTCGTCGAGGTCGGTGATGTCGACGCCGTCGAGCTCGACCCGGCCCGAGGTGGGCTTGTCGAGGCCGGCGAGGATGTGCATCAGGGTCGACTTGCCGGAGCCCGAGGGGCCCATGATCGCGGTGAAGCGGTCGCGCTCGAAGCCGGTGGTGACGCCGTCCAGCGCGTCGACGGCGGTATCTCCCTCGCCGTAGCGACGATGGAGGTCGGTGGCGACGACAACCTGTCCGTTGGTACTCACTGGTCGGGGCACGGTATCGAGTCCGGGCATTAGCCTGGCCCCCGTGCCCCTCGCCGACCGCTTCGACGGACTTCTGATCGACCTCGACGGGGTGGTCTGGATCGGCCGCGAGCCGGTGCCGGGGTCCCCCGAGGCTCTGCGGGCGCTGCTCGACGCCGGCAAGCGCCTCGTCTTCGTCACCAACAACCCGGGCAAGCATCCCGCCGCCTACGCCGAGCGGCTGGCGGGGATGGGCGTCGCGGTGGAGGAGGCCCGGATCGTCACCGCCGGGATGGTGGCAGCGCGGCTCGCCGGCGAGGTGGCGGGAGCCAATGGCAGCGCCTTCGTGATCGGCGCCACGCCCTTGAAGGAGATGGTCGCCGCGACCGGCGCCCGGGTACTAGAGGGCGAGGAGGGCCGCAAGGCCGACGCGGTCGTCGTCTCCGGCCACCGCGGTTTCGACTACGGCGAGCTGCTGACCGCGAAGCAGGCGCTCGACCGCGGCGCCGCCCTCTTCGCCACCAGCCACGACCCGACGATGCCGTTCCCGGGCGGTGAGGTGCCGGGCACCGGCGCGATCCTGGCGGCGGTCGAGACCGCTTCGGGGAAACGGGCGACGATCGCCGGCAAGCCCGAGCGCCACCTGTTCGAGATGGCGCGGGAGGCGCTCGGCGAGTGCGAGACCGTGGCGATGGTCGGCGACCGGATCAGCTCCGACATCGAGGGCGGTCGCCGCGCCGGGCTGGAGACGATCCTCGTCCTCAGCGGCACCACCACGCGAGAGCAGGCCGAGGCCGCCGACCCGGCGCCCGACTTCGCGCTCGACAACCTCAGCGGCCTGCTGGCGTGAGCGCGACCGAGCCGGCAACCGCGCGGGCCGGCCAGCGGCCGGGGGCGAGCTTCGCCGGCGTCTTCGCCGTCACCTTCTGCGGGCTGGTCGGCGTCGGCTCGGTGCTGCCGGTCCTGCCCCGTTACATCCACGGTCCGCTCGACTCGGGCGACGTCGCGGTGGGGGTCGTGATCGGCGCCTACGCGATCACCGGCCTGCTGCTGCGGCCGGTAGCGGGGCGGCTGGCCGACACCTGGGGCCGCAAGCCGACGGTGCTGGCAGGGGCGACGCTGGTGGCCTTGAGCGGCCTCCTCTACCTGCCGGGCCTCGGCATCGGCGGCCTGATCGTCGCCCGCCTGATCCTCGGCGCCGGCGAGGGCGCCGTCTACACCGCGGGCTCCGTCTGGATCGTCGACCTGGCGCCGGAGGAGCGGCGCGGCCGGGTGCTCGGCCTCTACGGGCTCGCGGTCTGGGGCGGGCTCAGCGTCGGCCCGCTGCTCGGCGAGGTCCTGCTCGACCTCGGCGGCTACGACCTGGTCTGGATCGCCGCCGCGGCGCTGCCCGTGCTCGGCGCCCTGATCGCGGTCACCGCCCGCGATCCCTTCGTACCGCTGAAGCACGCCGAGCCACACCCGCTGATCGCGCCGGAGGCGGTCGGTCCGGGCTTCGCGATCGCCCTCGCCTCGATCGGGTACGCGGCCCTGGCCACCTTCATCGTGCTTCACCTGGAAGCGCGTGGGATCGGCAGCGGCGCCACCGTCTTCGCCGCCTTCGCCGCGATGCTCGTCCTCACCCGGCTCGTCTTCGGCCACCTCCCGGACCAGGTGGGGCCGACGCCGGTGGCGGTCGTCGCGACGCTCGGGGAGGCGCTGGGGCTGGCGCTGATCGCGGTCGCCCACTCGCTGCCGCTCGCGCTCCTCGGCGGGCTGGTGATGGGCGCGGCCTTCTCGCTGCTCAACCCGGCGCTGATGCTGATCGCCCTCGGCCGCGTCTCTCAGAGCGCGCGGGGGGCGGCGATGGGGACCTACACGGCCTTCTTCGACGCCGGCGTCGGCTTCGGGGCGCCGCTCGCCGGCCTGGTCGCGGCCCTCGCCGGGTACGAGTCCGCCTTCTTCTTCGCCGCCGCGGTCTGCGTCGCCTCGGCGCTGATGGTGCTCGCCCAGCGCAAGGCGGCGCCGCCCGGGCCAGGGCTCCCTGGCAGCAGTCCCTCCTAGCGTTCGCTGATCAAGAGCGTCTGCAGGGCGCGGCCGATCCGGCCGTCGCCGTCGAAGAGGGTCGACTCGGCGGTGCCGACCCCGCTGTGCCGCGGCAGGGTCATCGCGTCGACCCCGACCCACTCGCCCTTCGGCATCCGCTCCAGGTGGACGGTCAGGTCGACGTTGATGAAGAGGTAGCGGCGGAAGTCGAGCGTGGCGCTGATCCCGTTGCCGACGTCGGCGGCGACCAGGGTGCGCTGCAGCGGCGTCGGCTCCTCGCCGGCCACCAGCGGCCGGTGCATCCGCAGCCAGGCGGTGGCGGGTCCCGGCTCGAGGAAGCCGCCAGCGACGAAGCGGACCTCCATCGCCGAGTGGTAGCCGTGCTCCTGCTCGGTCGGGAAGAAGTCGGACGCGGTCCCCTCCTCGGGCGGTGGCGGCGGCTGGCTGGCGAGGAGCGCCTCGCCTGGAAGGTCGAGCTTGGCGGTGCGGAGTCGCCATCCCCGCGCCCGCATCAGCACCTCCCCCTCGGCATCGCTGAGCGCGGCCTCGAACATCTGCACCCGTCGTCCCGGGCGGGCGACGGTGGCCTCGACCCGCAGCGGCGCGATCGGCACCGAGCGGAGGATCTCGAAGGTGACGCGGCCGACCTGGAACTCGGCGGCGTCCGGCAGCCGCTCGATCGCGTAACCGAGCAGCGCCGAGGGCGGGCCGGCGTGCTGGGCGCCGGGGTCCCAGGGACCGCGGGTCAGCTCGGTGGCGCGAAAGAGGTCGCCATCCCGTTCGTAAAACGCGTCGAACACGCGCGCATCCTAAGTCCCGTCCCGGGGGCGTCTGAGCAGAAGGGTCGATTAGACCCCGGCAACTCAGACACGTCGGCTAGCGACAGGGGTGCCGAACTCCTGGGTCCAGACGTGGGCGGGCGGCGGCGCGGGCCAGCGAGGCCGGTGCGGGCGAGCGGCTCGAGACCGCGCCCCTCACGGGCCGGCTATACCCGAGGCGTACTCTGCTCATAGAGACGAAAGGAGAAAGATGGCGACGAAGGTCCAGAAGTCCGAGCAGGAGTGGCGCGATCAGCTGACGCCGGAGCAGTTCGAGGTGACCCGCAAGGCCGGAACCGAGCGTGCTTTCACCGGCCCCTACGTCGACGAGAAGGCGGAGGGCATGTACCGCTGCGTCTGTTGCGGCACCGAGCTGTTCTCCTCCGACACCAAGTTCGACTCGGGCACCGGCTGGCCCAGCTTCACCGAGCCCGCCAACCTCGAGCACGTCGAGCTGCGGCCCGACAACAGCCTCTTCATGCGGCGCACCGAGGTCGTCTGCAAGCACTGCGACGCCCACCTCGGGCACGTCTTCGACGACGGGCCCGCCGACAAAGGCGGCCAGCGCTACTGCATCAACGGCTGCGCGCTGACCCTGGAGAAGAAAGCCTAGGCGCGCGAGCGCCTAGGCGCTCTTAGAGCGAGCCGCCGCCCGCGCCGAGGTAGCTGAAGCGCACCGCCAGCGCGACCGCCTCGGTGCGGGTGTCGACCTCGAGCTTGGCGATCGCGTTCCGCACGTGGGTGTGGACCGTCGCCGGGCTGAGCTGCAGCCGGTCGGCGATTTCTTTCACCCGCAGGCCCTCGGCCAGCAGCTCGAGGATCTGCCGCTCGCGCGGCGAGAGCTCGAGCAGTTTCTCGACCTCGGAGGGCTTGCCGCCGGCGAAGTCGCCGCCGAGGAAGGTGCCGCCGCCGGTCACCGCCTTCACCGCTTTGGCGATGTCCTCGGCCGGCGCCGACTTCAAGACGTAGCCGGAGGCTCCGGCTCGCAGCGCCAGCGCCAGCAGGTCCGGCTGGGCGTGGGCGGTGAAGATGATCACCTTGGTCCGCGGCCTGACCTTGAGGACCTCCTTGGTCGCCTCGATCCCGTCGCGCTTCGGCATCTCGACGTCGATGATCAGCACGTCGGGTTCCAGCTCTTTGACCGCGTTGACGACGTCGCGGCCGTTGCTGGCCTCGCCGACGATCTCGACGATGCTGGAGTTGGCCATGCGCGACTTGATCGCCTCACGGACGATCTCATGGTCGTCGCAGAGCACCACTCGTTTGGCCTCGCGGACACCCGTGGTCATGAGGCGCCGATTCTTTCAGGCGATCCGTATGGATGCAAAATTTTGGGTAGCGTGAAACTCCCGTCGCTTTCCTGGCGGTTCTCCATCAGAGCGATGATCGTGCGTCCGACGGCGCAAGCGGTGCCGTTCAACGTATGTACGGGTTGCGGCGACTCCCCCTCCGCGGGCCGGAAGCGGGCGCCGAGGCGGCGGGCCTGGTAGTCGGTCGTGTTCGAGCAGGAGGTCAGCTCCCGGTAGCGGCCCTGGCTCGGGATCCAGGCCTCGCAGTCGTACTTCTTCGCGGCCGGGTCGCCGAGGTCGCCGACCGCGACGTTGACCACCCGGTAGGGGATCTCAAGCTCGGTGAGGATCCGCTCCTCGATCGCCAGCAGGCGCTCGTGCTCATCGCGCGAGGCCCCGGGCTCGACGAACGAGAACATCTCGACCTTGTCGAACTGGTGAACGCGGAAGATGCCGCGGGTGTCGCGGCCGGCGGCGCCCGCCTCGCGACGGAAGCAGGTCGAGAAAGCGCAGTAGCGGAGCGGCAGCGAGGAGGCGTCGAGGATCTGGTCGGCGTGGAGGCCGGCGAGGGCGACCTCGGAGGTGCCGGTGAGGAAGAGCTCGTCCTTGGGGATCTCGTAGATCTGGTCGCGGTCGCCGGGGAGGAAGCCGGTGCCCTCGAGCGCCTCTTCCCGGACCAGGACCGGCGGCACCACGGGCTCGTGCCCCTCGGCGCGGACCAGCTCGATGACGAAGCGGACCAGGGCCAGCTCGAGCAGGACCAGGTCGCCCTTGAGGTAGGCGAAGCGGGAGCCGGAGAGCTGGGCGCCGGCCTCCATGTCGATCAGGTCCAGATCGGTCCCGATCTCCAGGTGGTCCTTCGGCTCGAAACCGAACTCCGGGGGAGCGCCGACCTCGCGGACGACGACCGCGTCGTCCTCGGTCATCCCTTCCGGCGCGTCGGGGTCGGGGATGTTGGGCAGGCTCAGCGCCAACTCGCCCAGCTTGGCGTCGACCTCCTCCAGCTCCTTCTTGCCCTTCTCGATCGTCTCCTTCAACTCCTGCACGGTCGCCATCAGCCGCTCGGCCTCGGCCTCTTCCCCGGCCTGTTTGCGTTCGCCGATCTGCTTGGAGAGCGTCTTGCGCTCCGCCTGGGCGGTCTCGACCGCGGGCAGCAGCTCGCGGCGGCGGGCGTCGAGCGCCAGCAGCTCGTCCACCTTCTCGGCCGCGCCGCGCCGCGCCAACGCCTGCTTGACCCGCTCTGGATCGGAGCGGATCGCCTTCAGGTCCAGCATGGGGCGCCGCCTAAGGAGTTTCGGTTTGGCCGGGTCGCGGTGACTCTTCGGCTTCGGAGCCCGCGTACTTGGCGACGAATTTCGCGACTTCCTTCGCCTCTTCGCCGACGACGATGTTCTGCGGCATGATCGCGCCGGAGAAGCCGCCGTTCTGGATCGCGAAGAGGGCGTCGTCGTACGTCTCGGTGCGCTGGTCGAGGTTCGGGCCCTGGGTCCGCTCGCCGCGGTTGCCGCTGCCCTGGGTGCCGGCGGCGCTCAGCGTGTGGCAGCCCGAGCAGTGGGTCGAGAAGAGGACCGCCCCGTTGTGGTTGGGGTCGCTTTCGGAGACCGCGACCCCCTCTTCGCCGAAGCCGCAGGCCGAGAGGGCCAGGGCGGCGGCAACGACCATTCCGATGATCAACGCTGGACGCATGCGGCGGGCATCATATTGTCTGGAGCCGAAGTAGCCCTTCTGACGATGCCAGCGCCCGACCCAGACGCCTTCCGCGCCGCCCTGGCCGGGCTCCCGACCGGGGTCACGATCGTCAGCGCCGGCGGACCCGAGGGCCCGGCCGGAGCCACCGCCAATGCGGTCTCCTCGCTCTCGATCGAGCCGATGCTGATGCTCGCCTGCCTCGACCGCGGTTCCCGCACCCTGCTCGCCGTGCAGGCGGCCGACAGCTTCGGGATCAGCGTCCTCCACGCCGGCCAGGAGCCGATCGCCCGCGCCTTCGCGACCAAGGCGCCGGTGGCGGAGAAGTGGGATGGGGTCGCCTGGAGCGAGCGCGAGGGCATCCCGGCGATCGACGACGCCCTGATCTGGATCGCCTGCGACCTGCGCGACGTGATCTCCGCCGGCGACCACGTGATCGTCACCGGCGAAGTGCGGGCGCTGGAGGCGAGAGCGGGCGACCCGCTCGTCTTCCACGGCGGCGAGTACCGCCCGCTGGACTGAGTTGCACAAGAAATCCAGATGGCATTCAGGGCACCTATAGGGTGCTCAATTGACACCTCGATGAACGAATGGACCTTTTGCCAGAAGGCGCTGGTGACCCTCTGCGCCCTGCAGCTGATTTGGGCCCTCGCCGGCTTCATCACCGAGCCGAGCTTCCAGATCGGCGCCGACGCCCCGGCCGAGAAGGTCCTCTGGGTCGACTTCAACGGAATCCACGCCCTCTCGGGCCTGCTCCTCTTCGGCCCCGCCTTCTACTTCGCCCGCCGCCCCGACTGGGCTCTCTACTACACCCTCTACATAGTCGTCGCCCTCTACGCCACCGGTATCTGGGCCCTGTTCGACGAACAGCCGGGCTGGGTCTTCACCTTCCCCGACAACGCCAACGACGGCATCTTCCATCTGGCAAGTGGGACCCTGTTCCTCGCTGTCGCGGCGATCCAGATCGGCATCGACCGCCGCCAGCTCAGCAGCGCCGTCTAGAGCCCGCTCGTCCCCGCGGCCCGCAGGCCTAGAAAGAAGATCACGCCGCAGCTGACGGCCATGATTCCCATCTCTCGGCGGACGATCGCCAGGGCCAGGTCTTCCTGTTCGTCGGGGGTGAGGGTCTCGGGGTCGAGGTCGCCGACCTCGCGGTGGGCGGCGTCGGCGCGGGCTCCCTCGGCGATGAAGGAGACGAACAGGGGCAGGATCCCGTAGAGGTAGTGGAGGCCGTCGTCCTGTTCGTGGCCGGTGACGACGAGGAGGCCGCCGAGCAGAGCCTGGATGAATACCGAGACCTGGGCCGCGCGCAGGAGGTACCAGAAGGGAATCGAGGTCTGCTTGCGGTACCAGGCGATGCCGCCGACGAGGCCGGCGGCGGCGTTGAGGACGATCAGCAGGAGCCCTACCGCAATGTGGAGGCCGAGCACGGTCTAAATCCTCCTAAAGGGGTCGGGATTCGGCTTGCTGATGCGGAAAAGCACTATGTAGCAAGTTGTCACAAAGTCGGTATATAACAGGGGCTACAGGCGTCAAACCCGGGTAGCTGGACCGAGACGCCCCGGCAACAGAGAACCACCCCGTGCTCAAGACCTACCTCCCGATCCTCGTCTTCGCCTTCCTCGGCCTCACGGTCGGCGGCATCTTCGCGATGCTCAACCACCTGCTCGGCCCGAAGAAGCCGGCGCGACCGACGGCGGCGAGCCGCCGCCAGGGCGAGCCGTACGAGTCCGGGATCCCGGTCGAAGCGGCCAAGGGACTGCGCTTCGGCGTCAGCTTCTACCTGATCGCGATGCTCTTCATCCTCTTCGACATCGAGGTCGTCTTCCTCTATCCGATCGGGGTCATCCTCAAGGACGCCGACAGCTTCTTCGTCCTCGGCGAGCTGATCACCTTCGTCGTCCTCCTGCTCGTCGCCTTCGTCTACGTCTGGCGGAAGGGGGCCCTGGATTGGAGGTAGAGCGCCGCTCCCTGCGCGAGAAGCAAGTCGATGCCCGGGCGATGCTCCGCGGCGACCTCGAGGGTGAGGACCTCGAGCGCTACGTCGAAGAGCGGGTCGTCACCACCACCTTCGAGAAGGTCCAAAACTGGGCCCGGGCCAACTCGATCTTCCCGCTCACCTTCGGCCTCGCCTGCTGCGCGATCGAGGCGCCGATCTCGATCGTCACCGCCCGCTACGACCTCGCCCGCTTCGGCGCCGAGGCGCTGCGCGCCTCCCCGCGCCAGGCGGACCTGATCATCCTCTCGGGCCGGGTCAGCATCAAAATGGCGCCGGTCGTCCGCCGCCTCTACGACCAGATGCTGGAGCCCAAGTGGGTGATGGCGATGGGCGCCTGCTCCTCGTCGGCGGGGATGTTCGCCAACTACGCCGTCGTCCAGGGCGCCGACAAGTTCATGCCGGTCGACATCTACGTGCCCGGCTGCCCACCGCGGCCGGAGGCGGTCCTCTACGGCTTCACCAAGCTGCAGCGGAAGATCATGGGTAGCCCCGACCAGTCCTGGCGCCAGCGCTACGGCGCCAACGGCACCGAGGAGTGGGCACGCGGCGGTCCCCGCAGCGAACCGAGCCCGGAGGCGGCGCGGGCCTACGAAGAAGCGCGCAGCTCGGTCGAAGCGCTGCGCGACGCCGGGGAGCCCTCCCTTGCCTGACGCCCCCGGACTCGAGCTGATCCGGGGGGAAATCGAGCGCGACTGCCCCGGTGCCGTGCTGGCGACCTCCTTCGACCGCGCCCAGGCGGCGCTGATCGTCGACCCACAGAGGGTGCTCGACGCGCTGCGCTGGCTCAGCGAGCAACCGGGCCAGCGCTACAGCTTCCTCTCCAGCCTGCACGCCGCCGACTACCTGCCGGCCGAACCGCGCTTCGGCGTCCACTACGAGCTGATCAACCGCGACCGGGTCGAGCGGATCCGGGTCAAGGCGATGCTGGCCGACCCGGGCGGCGAGGAGCTACCGGAGATCGACAGTTGCGTAGACCTCTTCCCCACGGCCGAGGCGCAGGAGCGGGAAGTCTTCGACTTCTTCGGGATCGTCTTCCGCGGCCATCCGAACCTGACCCGGATCCTGATGCCCGACGACTACGTCGGCTGGCCGCAGCGCCGGGACTTCCCGGTCGGCGGCGAGCCGGTGACCTTCACCTACTCGGAGCAGCGCTATGACTGAGATCGCCGACGCCACGCTCGACCGCGACCGCGAGATCATGACCGTCAACGTCGGGCCCCACCACCCGGCCACCCACGGCGTGCTGCGACTCGTCGTCGACCTCGAAGGCGAGATCGTGCGCGAGCTGCGGCCGGTGATCGGCTACGTCCACACCGGGATCGAAAAGTCCTGCGAGGACAAGAGCTACTGGAAGGTCATCCCCTTCGTCGAGCGGATGGACTACGTCTCCTACTTCTTCCAGATGGAGGCCTACTGCGGCGCGGTCGAGCGTCTGATCGACCTCGAGATCCCGCCCCGGGCCAAGTACCTGCGGACGCTCTTCCTCGAGCTCAACCGGATCCACTCGCACCTGGTCTGGCTCGGCACCACCGCACTCGACCTCGGCGCGATCTCGATGCTCTGGTACTGCTTCCGCGAGCGCGACAAGATCCTCGACCTGTTCGAGATGGCGACCGGGCAGCGGATGCACACCCGCTACTTCCAGGTCGGCGGCGTGATCGAGGACATCCCGGTCGGCTTCGAGGAGAAGTGCCGCGCCTTCGCCGAGGAAATGCCGATCCGGGTCGGCCAGTACGAAGACCTGCTCGACCGCAACGAGGTCTTCCTGCAGCGGACCAAAGGGACCGGGATCGTCTCCCGCGAGCGCTTGCTGGAGCTGGGCGTGACCGGGCCGCTGCTGCGCGCCGCCGGCGACCCCTGGGACCTGCGCAAAGCCTTCGACTACCTCGCCTATCCCGAGATGGACTTCAAGATCCCGGTCGGGACGGTCGGCGACAACTACGACCGCTACCGGGTGCGGGTGGCGGAGATGGTGGAGAGCGCCCGGATCGTCGCCCAGTGCCTCGACGCCCTGCCCGAGGGCCCGCACATCGCCGACGACCGCAAGTACGTGCTGCCGCCGCGCTCGGAGCTCTCGACCTCGATGGAGTCGCTGATCCACCACTTCAAGCTCGTCACCGAGGGCTACCGGGTGGCGCCCGGCGAGGTCTACTACTCGATCGAGGGGCCGCGGGGAGAGCTCGGCTGCTTCGTCCTCGCCGACGGCTCGGCGAAGCCGGCCCGGGTCCACTTCCGCGACCCGTCCTTCGTCAACCTGCAGTCCTTCCGCGACATGGCGATGGACGGCTACGTCGCCGACATGATCGCCAGCCTCGGCATGCTCGACCCGATCCTCGGAGGGGTGGACCGATGAGCCCGGTCGACGGCCCCGGCATCGACAACCCGAACCTGCCGGTCGACCCGGCGGTGCGCGAGGGCCGCGTCCCCGGCCGCGCCGAGGAGGAGATCCCCGAGCTGCACGAGGTCGGCTGCCCGGCGGAGCTGCGGGAGCGAATCGAGACCCTGATGGGCCGCTATCCCGACCGCCGCTCGGCATCGATCCCGGCGCTGTGGGCGGTGCAGGAGCGCTACGGCTGGTGCACCCCGGAGGGGATCCGCCAGGCCGCCGCGGTGATGCGGGTCACCCCCGCCTACCTGGAGTCCGTCGCGAGCTTCTACGACCTGCTGCACACCACACCGGTGGGGACGCACCGGATCGAGGTCTGCACCAACATCAGCTGCTGGATGCGCGGCGCCGACCGCCTGCTCGACGCCTTCCTCGAGGCGGCCGGCGACGACGACGAGAGCTTCTACGTCACCGGGTTCGAGTGCCTCGGCGCCTGCGACATCGCCCCGATGGCCTCGATCGACCAGCGCTACTTCGGGCCGCTCGAGGCGGCCGAGGCGGGCAAGGCGATCGAGCAGTTGCGGGCCGGCGAGGACGTGCTGCCCGAGAAGGCGCTGGCGAAGCGCGGACTGGCGGGGGACGGCTGATGCCGCACGAGCTGGAGAAGCGGGTCCTGCTCGAGCACGCCGAGGACCCGGCGCTGCGCACGCTCGACGGCTACCGGCGCCTGGCTGGCGGCTACGAGACGCTGGAGCGCGCCTACAAGGACATGGAGCAGGACGAAGTCCTGCAGGAGCTCGAAGACTCGGGCCTGCGCGGCCGCGGCGGCGCCGGCTTCTCGATGGGCAAAAAGGCTTCCTTCCTGCCCCGCGGCGAGATGGCGAAGTACCTCTGCTGCAACGCCGACGAGTCCGAGCCGGGCGCCTTCAAGGACCGCGAGCTGATGCAGCGCAACCCGCACCAGCTGATCGAGGGGATCTCGATCGCCGCGCTCGCCGCCGACGCCGGCCACGCCTTCATCTTCATCCGCGGCGAGTACGACGAGCAGGCCGACATCCTCGACGCCGCGGTCGCCGAAGCCTACGAGGCGGGTTACCTAGGAACGAACATCCTCGGCTGCCACCGCGACCTCGAGCTGGTCGTCCACCGCGGCGCCGGCGCCTACATCTGCGGCGAGGAGACGGCGCTGCTCGACGCGCTCGAGGGCAAGCGCGGCAACCCGAGGCTGAAGCCGCCCTTCCCGGCGGTCCAGGGCCTCTACGGCGGACCGACGCTGATCAACAACGTCGAGACGCTCTCCAACGTCCCGCACATCGTCCGCCACGGCGCCGAGTGGTTCAAAGCGCTCGGCACCGAGCAGTCGCCCGGGACCAAGGTGGTCTCGATCTCCGGCGGCGTGCGTCGGCCCGGCAACTACGAGGTCGAGCTGGGCATTTCCACCCGCGAGCTGGTCTACGGCCTCGCCGGCGGCCCCGAGGAGGGCCACGAGATCAAGGCCTTCTTCCCCGGCGGCTCGTCCTCACCGGTGCTGACCGCCGCGGAGGGGCTCGACCTCCCCTACAGCTTCGAGGCGATGGCCGAGGCGGGCTCGATGCTCGGCTCCGGCTCGATCATCGTCTGCGACGACCGGGTCTCGATCCCGCACCTGGCGCTGCGCACGGCGCGCTTCTACCACCACGAGTCCTGCGGCAAGTGCGTCCCCTGCCGCGAGGGCACCAACTGGACCGTGAAGATGCTGGAGCGGATGGTTCGCGGCGAGGCGACGCCGATGGACCTCGACATCGTCAGCTCGGTCCAGCAGAACATCATTGGCCACTGCCTCTGCGTGCTCGGCGACTCGATGGCGATGCCGGTCGGGGCGATGGTCCGCAAGTACCGGGAGGAGTTCGAAGACGTGATGGCCAACCCCGAGCTGGTGCTCGACCCGCACGCCGTCGTCCAGGGCGCGCCCGAGACGCTGGGAGCGACGACGTGAGCCCCGGCCGCGAGGTGACGATCACGATCGACGGGCGCGAGGTGTCCGCGGTCGAGGGCGAGATGCTGCACGACGCCGCCCGCAAGGGCGACGTCGAGATCCCCTACTTCTGTTACGAACCGAAACTCGGCGACCCGGTCGGCGCCTGCCGCATGTGCCTGGTCGAGATCGAGGGGATCCCGAAGCTGCAGACCTCCTGCTCGACCCCGGTGCGCGAGGGGATGGTCGTCCACACCCGCACCGAGCAGGTCAAAGAGGCGCAGAGCGCGGTGGTCGAGTTCCTGCTCGTCAACCACCCGCTCGACTGCCCCGTGTGCGACAAAGGCGGCGAATGCCCGCTGCAGGACATCTCCTACGGCTGGGGCCCCGGGAAGAGCCGGGTGATCGACGAAAAGCGGCACTTCGAGAAGCCGATCGAGCTCTCGCCGCTGATCGCGATCGACCGCGAGCGCTGCATCCTCTGCTACCGCTGCGTGCGCTTCAGCCAGGAGATCTCCGAAGACTCCCAGCTGCAGCTGATCGAGCGCGGCGACCGCACCTTCGTCGGCACCTTCGACGAGCGCCCCTACGTCGCTCCCTTCCACGGCAACATCACCGACATCTGCCCGGTCGGGGCGCTGACCAGCTACACCTACCGCTTCCGCGCCCGGCCCTGGGACATCGAGCACGCGGGCTCGGTCTGCACGCTCTGCCCGAGCCAGTGCAACGTCAGCTTCACCGTCCGCGACGAGAAGGTGAAACGGGTCATCACTCGCGACAACGCCGAGGTCGACGACGGCTGGCTCTGCGACCGCGGCCGCTACGGGTTCGAGATGTTCGACGCGCCCGAGCGGGTGCGCGGGCCGCGCCTGAAGGGCGGCGCCGAGACCGAGTGGGACGAGGCGCTGCGGGTCGCGGCCGAGGGGCTGCGCGCCGCAGCCGATATTGACCACACCCCAGTGGGGTCAAACTCGGCTGCGCCGAGCCGGGTGGCCGTGATCGTCGGCGACGCCTCCAACGAGGAGGGCTTCCTGCTGCAGCGGCTGGTCCGCGAGGCGCTCGGCTCGCCGCACGTCGATTCGCGCCCCTCGCGCGGGCCGCGGGCGGCGACGCTGCGGCGGCTGAGCGAGCCGGCGATTTCGGCCCGGGTGCGCGAGATCGACGAGGCCGACGCGATCCTGGTGCTCGGCACCGACCCGCTGCACAGCAGCCCGATCCTCGACCTGCGGGTGCGCAAGGCAATCCGCCGCAACGGCGCCAAGTTGGTGGTCGCAACCGAGCGGCCGACCGCGCTAGACGGCGGCGCCGAGGCGATCGCCCGCTACGCGCCCGGTCAGGCCGCGCACTTCGTCGCTGAGCTGGCGAGCGCGATCGGCGGCGCCGAGAACGTCGCCACCCCGCTCGCCGAGACCCTGCGCGCGGCCGGCAAGGTCGTAGTCATCTGGGGCGAGCGGATCGCCCGCGAGGACGGCGCCGCCGAGGCGCTGCTCGACGTCGCCGAGGCCACGAACATGGCGAGCACCGACGGCTCCGGCCTACTGGAGATCCCCGACACCACCAACGCCCGCGGCCTGCGCGAGGCGGGCGTCCTCCCCGACGCCGGCCCGGGTCTCTCGGAGACCGCCGAGGGCAAGTCGACCGAGGAGATCCGAGCCGGCCTCATCTCCGGCGAGATCACGTCCCTGATCCTCTTCGGCACCGACCCCCTCCGCGACTTCCCGGACACCCCAGCCTGGGAAGAGGCCCTGACCGCAGCCGACTTCGTAGTGACCTTCTCAATGCACGAGAACGCCACCACCGCCAAGGCCGACGTAGTCCTGCCGCTCGAGACCCACGCCGAGAAAGACGGCACCGTCACCCACCCCGACGGCCGCCTGCAACGAGTCCGCCCCTCAGCTTCCCGTCCCGACGACGTCCTCTCCAACATCACCGTCCTCTCCCAGCTCGCTTCAAGGCTAGGCCTCGACACCGGCATCGACTCCCAGCCCACGGCCTTCAAAGCCCTCACCGACGCCGTCAGCTTCTACAACGGCATCGAGGACGCCGACATCGGCGGCCGCGGAGTCCGCTGGCAGGACAGGCGCTCCGAGGTTGACCAGGCCGTCGAGAGTGACTCGCCGGACACTCAGCGCGAGACGCCTACCGACCCCACGGAGACCACCGACCAACCTCGTCGAGTCGCGTCCGCCGAGTCACTCTCGACGGCCCCCCCGCCCTCGAACGACGACTCCCTCCTCTTGGGCACGTACCGCGACCTCTGGGCCGGCCCGATCACCGAGCTGAACCCGCCCCTGAAGTTCCTCGCCCCCCAGCAGCGGGTCGAGATCTCCCTGACCGACGCCGAACGCCTGAACCTGAACTCCGGCGACCAGGTCCGCGTCTCCCAGAACGGCTCGTCGATCGACGCCCAGGTCCAGATCAAAGAGCGAGTCCCGGCTGGAGTCGTCTTCATGGCCGAGGGCATCGCCGACGGCAACGCCAACGGCCTGCTCAACGGCGGCCCCGTCCAAGTGAAGATCGAGAAGGTCGGCGCCTAGATGCTCTCGCTCGCCGACACCGGCTTCGCCGAAGCGACCTGGATCATGGTCGCCAAGAGCGTCGTCATCTTCGCCGTCATCTTCGGCGTCCTGCCGGTGCTGACCGTGGTCGAGCGCAAGCTGATCGGCCGCTTCCAGCACCGTTACGGCCCCAACCGGGTCGGCCCCTACGGCCTGCTGCAGCCGCTCGCCGACGTCGGCAAGCTCGTCTCCAAGGAGTCCTTCCGGCCCGAGAACGCGACCAAGACGCTGTTCATCCTCGGGCCGCTGCTGCCGGTCCTGGCCGGCGTCCTCTCGCTGGCGATCATCCCCTGGGGCAACGTCCAGGACGGGGTCGGCTTCTACGGGATCGACGTCCCGATCGGGATCCTCTACTTCTTCGCCGTCGGCTCGATCGCCTTCTACGGGCTGCTGCTCGGCGGCTGGTCCTCGGGCTCGAAATACAGCCTGCTGGGGGCGATGCGCTCGGCCGCGCAGCTGATCTCCTACGAGGTCAGCATGGGCCTGGCGCTGCTCGGCGTGATCATGATGAGCGGCTCGCTCTCGCTGGTCGACACGGTCCAGGCCCAGGGCGAGATGTGGTTCATCGTCCCCCAGTTCGTCGGCTTCCTGATCTTCATGCTGGCCGGCTTCGCCGAGACCAACCGCACCCCGTTCGACATGCCCGAGGCCGACGCCGAGCTGGTCCAGGGCTTCATGACCGAGTACGGCGGGATGCGCTTCGGCTCCTTCCTGCTGGTCGAATACATGGAGATCCTGGTCGTCTCCGGGATCGCCGCGGCGATGTTCCTCGGCGGCTGGATGGGTCCCGGCCCCAGCTTCCTCGACCCGATCTGGATGCTGGCCAAGATGATCGGCCTCGTCCTGCTCTTCATCTGGGTGCGGGCGACGCTGCCGCGTCTTCGATATGACCAGCTGATGACCCTCGGCTGGAAGGTCCTGCTGCCGCTCGCCACCCTCAACGTCCTCGTCACCGCGATCCTGGTGGTGGTCTTCTCGTGAGCGCCGGCAACGGCTTCGACCCCAGGTCGGCCTCCTACCTCGACTCGATCGAGGTGGTCGAGGTGCAGCGCGGCCCCGATCCGGGCGGCGTCGGGGGCGCCTACCGCGCCTTCGGCGAGACCCTGCGCGGGCTGAAGACGACGATGGCGCGGCTGATCGAGGGGCCGATGACGATCGAGTACCCCGAGGAGAAGACGCCGGTCTATCCGCGCTTCCGCGGCCGTCACAAACTGCACAAGTTCGAGGACACCGGGCTGGAGAAATGCGTCGGCTGCAGCCTCTGCGCCGCCGCCTGCCCGGCCGACTGCATCCGCGTCGTCGCCGCCGAGAACATTCCCGGCGACCGCGTCTCGGCCGGCGAGCGCTATGCCGCCGTCTACGAGATCAACCTCAGCCGCTGCATCTTCTGCGGCTACTGCGAGATCGCCTGCCCGTTCGACGCGATCACGATGGGCCACGACTACGAGATGGCCGACTACGACCGCCGCGACCTGATCTTCACCAAGGAGATGCTGCTCGCCGAGCCGGTCGAGCGGACGCCGCTGAAAAGCGAGGGGGAATAGTGGAAGAGGTCCTCTTCTTCGCCTCGGCGCTCGGGGCGCTCGGCGGCGCGGTCGGCGTGATCGCGATGCGCAACCCGTTCTACTCCGTGCTGGCGCTGATCGTCCACCTCTTCTCGCTGGCGGCGCTGTTCCTGTTGCTGACCTCGGCCTTCGTCGCCGCCGCCCAGGTGGTCGTCTACGCCGGCGCGGTGATGGTCCTCTACGTCTTCGTCGTCGCCTACGTGGGCGAAGGCGGGGAGTCGGCCTGGGAGCCGATCCCCGGCCAGCGCCTGCTGGCTCCGCTGCTCGGCATTGCGCTCTTCGTCGAGCTCTCGATCGCCGTCCTCAGCTCCTCCCTCCTCGCCCTGGGAGAGGACGGCCCTGACGTCAAGGCCGGCTTCGGCGACCCGGCGGCGATCGGCCGCCTGCTGCTGGAAAAGTTCCTGCTCCCGTTCGAGGCCGCCTCGATCCTGCTGCTGCTCGCCGCGGTCGGCGCGATCGTCCTCGCCAACCGGCGCCAGGAGGAGACCACGTGAGCATCGAGTGGTACATCGTCCTCTCCGCCCTGCTCTTTGCCACCGGGGCGATGGGGATCCTGATCCGCCGCAGCCCGATGGTGATCCTGCTCTGCCTGGAGCTGATGCTGAACGCCGGCAACCTTGCCCTGGTCGCCTTCAGCCGCATGGTCGGCAACGGCGAGGGGCAGGTCTTCGCGGTGATCGTGATGGTCGTCGCCGCCTGCGAGGTGGTCGTCGGCCTCGGCCTGATCGTCGCCATCTTCCGCCGCCGCCTGCCGCTCAACGTCGACGACCTGCGGGAGCTGCGCGGATGAGCGCCAGGAGGACAGCGTGAGCGTTTCATCCTGGGCCTGGCTGGTCCTGCTCTTCCCGCTGCTCGGCTCGATCGCGATCGGGCTCGGCTTCAAGGCGCTGCCGGCCAAGGTCGCCGGCGTAATCGGCACCGTCTCGATCGCGCTGGCCTTCGCCTGCGGGATCGCCGCGCTCGTCAGCCTGCTCGGCGAAGACCCCGAGGCGCGCCACCACGCCTCCTCGCTCTGGGACTACGCCAGCGTCGCCGGCCTCGACATCAAGCTGGGGATCTTCGTCGACCCGCTCTCGATCTTCATGGTCCTCGTCGTCACCGGCGTCAGCACCCTGATCCACCTCTACTCCTACGGCTACATGCAGTCGGACGAGGGCTATCACCGCTTCTTCAGCTACCTCAACTTCTTCGTCTTCTCGATGCTGCTGCTCGTCCTCGCCGGCAACTTCGTCCTCCTGATCGTCGGCTGGGCCTTCGTCGGCTTCGCCTCCTACGCGCTGATCAGCTTCTGGTATCGGCGCGAGACGGCGACCCGGGCGGGGATGAAGGCCTTCGTGATCAACGTCGTCGGCGACATCGGCCTGGTCCTCGCCGCCTTCCTGATCTTCCGCGAACTCGGCTCGTTCGACTACGGGACGGTCTTCGAGCGGGCGCCGGAGGCGTTCGCGACCAACGAGTGGTCGATCGTCGCGATCTGCCTGCTGCTGCTCGTCGGCGCCTTCGCCAAGTCCGCCCAGCTGCCGCTCCACACCTGGCTGCCGGACGCGATGGAGGGCCCGACCCCGGTCTCCTCGCTGATCCACGCGGCGACGATGGTCACCGCCGGCGTCTACCTGATCGCCCGCACCCACGTCCTCTTCGAACTGGCCCCGACCGCCGCCGACATCGCCGCCTTCACCGGCCTGGCGACGCTGCTGGTCGCGGCGACGATGGCGCTGGTGATGACCGACCTGAAGCGGGCGATCGCCTACTCGACGATGAGCCAGATCGGCTACATGATCATGGGCGTCTCGATCGGCGCCTACAGCGCCGGCATGTTCCACCTGATGACCCACGCCTTCTTCAAGGCGCTGCTGTTCATGGCCGCCGGCTCGATCATCGCCGCGATGGCGAACGAGCAGAACATCGACAGGATGGGCGGCTTCGGCAAGGCGATGCGGTTCACCTCGATCACCTTCGTCTGCGGCGCCCTCGCCCTCGCCGCCTTCCCCGGCACCTCCGGCTTCTTCTCCAAGGACGAGATCCTCGCCTTCGCCGAGGCGCGCGGCGGCATGTACCTGATCTTCACCGTGCTCGGCTACGTCGGCGCCTTCCTCACCGCGATCTACGCCTTCCGGCTCGTCTTCCGGGTCCTGCCGGGCAAGCCGGTCCCCGAGGCGCAGGAGCTGATCGACACCGGCCACCTCCACCACCCGCACGGCCCTCCGGTGAACCCGGCGACCGGCGAGGAGGAGGACACCGACGTCGGCTTCCCGGGCGCCGAGCACCACATCGCCGAGCAGTCGCTGCCGATGCGGGTCGCGATGGGCGTCCTCGCTGTCCTGGCGCTGGTCGGCGGGCTGGTCCAGATCCCCGGCGTCGACGACGTCGTCGAGAAGTGGCTCGACCCGGTTTGGGAGGGCTCGCCGCTGGCCGCCATCCACCCCTCGCTCGAGCAGGACTACGTCGGGCTCGGGATCGGCGGCTTCATCGCCCTGGCCGGTATCGGCGTCGCCTACCTGCTCTACGTCGCCCGGCCGGAGCTGCCGGGGATGCTGGAACGGCGGCTGCGCCCGCTGCACACCCTGTTCGCCAACAAGTGGTACTTCGACGAGGCGATCGACCTGCTGGTCGTCCGCCCGGCGCTGGCGATCGGCCGCTTCGCCAACCGGGTCTTCGAGCGGGTCGTCGTCGACGGCCTGGTCAGCGGTACCGCCGAGACCGTCCGCGGCGCCGGCGGCGTCGTCCGCACGGTCCAGAGCGGCTTTGTCCGCAGCTACGCGCTGCTCCTGATCGCCGGCTTCGCCGGGTTGGCCCTCTACTTCCTGCTGAGCAGCTCATGAGCAGCGTCCTCCTCTGGGCACCCCTCGCGTTCGGCCTCGTCGGCCTCTTCCTGCCCCGGCGGGCGGTCGGCTGGTGGGCGGTGCTGGGGACGGTCGTCACCCTCGGCGTCGCGATCGCGATTGCCATCGGCTTCGAGTCCGGCAGCTCCGGCCTGCAGTACGCCGTCGACGAGCCCTGGATCTCCGGCCTCGGGGTCGACTACAGCCTCGGGGTCGACGGCCTCAACGTGTTCCTGCTGCTGCTGACCGCGGTGCTCTGGGTCGGCGGCACCGCCCTCGCCGCCTTCCGCGAGCAGGAGCGGCCGAAGAACTTCTACTTCCTGATGCTGGTCGCCGAGACCGCGACCCTGGGCGCGTTCCTGGCCCAGGACCTGCTGCTCTTCGTCCTCTTCTTCGACTTCATGCTGGTGCCGTTCTACTTCCTCTTCGGCGCCTGGGGATACGACCGCACGGGCGAAGGCGGCCTCACCGCCTCGGCCGCGACCCTGAAGATGATCGTCTACACCCTGATCGGCTCGCTGCTGATGCTGGTGGCGGCGATCGCGACCGCGGTGATCGCCGCCGACGGCGGCCAGATCACCTTCTCGATCGCCGCGCTCGCCGAGCAGCCGCTCAGCCACGGCAGCCAGCAGTGGATCTTCTGGTTCTTCGCCGCCGCCTTCCTGGTCAAGATGCCGGCCTTCCTCCTGCACGGCTGGATGCCGGACGCCTACCGCGCCGCGCCGCTGCCGGTGCTGGTCGTCTTCTCCGGCGTCCTCGCCAAGGTCGGCGCCTACGGCTTCCTGCGGGTGGTGCTGCCGCTCTTCCCCGACGCCACGGTCGAATTCCAGGAGGTGATCCTGGTCATCGCCCTGGCCTCGATCCTCTACGGCTCGGTGATGGCCTTCACTCAGACCAACGTGCGGCTGATCGCCGGCTACTCCTCGGTCGCCCAGCTCGGCTTCATCACCGCCGGGATCTTCGCCCTGCGCGCCGACGGCTCCGACGGGGCGATCCTGCAGATGGTCAACCACGGCCTGGTGGTGGCCCCGATCTTCGTCATCGTCGCCGTCCTGCTGGAGCGGACGGGGACCGAAGACATCCGGGAGATGGGCGGGATGGCGCTTCGGGCGCCGGTGCTGGCGGCGCTCTTCCTGATCGTCGCCCTGGCGACCCTGGCGATGCCCGGCTCGGCCAACTTCGTCGGCGAGTTCTACATCCTCAACGGCCTCTTCCAGGAGAAGATCGTCTTCGCCTTCATCGCCATCACCGGCGTCGCGATGTCGGCCTACTACGCCCTGCGGCTCTACCAGCAGACGATGCACAACCGGGCGCCCGACGGGCTGATGTCGCGCGAGATCGGCGTCCGCGACGGGCTCGTGCTGGTGCCGCTGGTGCTCTGCATCCTCGGCCTGGCGCTCTACCCGCAGCTGATCCTGAAGCGGACGGCGCCGACCGTCGAGCAGACGGTGGCCAAGGTGACCGGCGGCGAAGCGCCCGAGGCGCGGCTGGCGGAGGTCAAGCCATGAACTTCCACGAGCCGCATATCGACTACGCCGGCATCTCGCCGCTGATCGCCCTCACGGTCGGTCTCTGCGTCGTGCTCCTCAGCGCCGTCTTCAAGCCGCTGAAGCGAGGCGCGCCGCTGCTGACGATGGTCACCCTCGCCGCCGCGGCCGGCCTGCTGATCTGGCAGTGGGACGACCCGAAGACGCTGATCACCGGCGCCCTGCGGCTCGACGACCTGGCTGTCTCGATCTCCCTGATCGCGATCCTCTGCGCCGGCTTCTGCGTCCTGCTCTCGATCCGCGAGCGGGCGACCGAGGAAGCCGGCTCCGGCGAGTACCACGCGCTGCTGCTCGGCTCGGTCCTGGGCATGGTGATGCTGGCGCAGGCGACCAACCTCGTCACCTTCTTCGTCGCCCTGGAGATGCTCTCGATCCCGCTCTACATCCTCTGCGCCGCCAACTTGCGCCGCGAGGGCTCGCTCGAGTCGGGCCTGAAGTACCTGATCGTCGGCTCGGTCGGCTCGGCGACGCTGCTCTACGGGATGGCCTTCATCTACGGCGGCAGCGGCTCGACCGGCTTTGCCGGGATCGCCGACGGAATCGCCCAAAACGGCCTCGACGCCGATCCCCTGATCCTGATCGGGATCGCGATGACGGCGGTCGGTCTCGCCTTCAAGACCTCGATCGCCCCCTTCCACCAGTGGACGCCCGACGTCTACCAGGGCGCCCCGACCCCGATCACCGCTTTCATGGCGGTGGCGACCAAGGCGGCGGCCTTCGCCGTCTTCCTCCGCTTCTTCGACGTCGCCCTCGGCTCCCAGGTCGACGAGTGGCAACCGGCGCTGGCGGCGCTGGCGGCGATCTCGATCGTCGTCGGCAACGTCGGCGCCCTCGGCCAGGACTCGCTGAAGCGGCTGCTCGGCTACTCCGGCGTCGCCCAGGCCGGCTACATGCTCGGCGGGGTCGTCGTCTTCTCCAGCCAGGGGACGAGCTCGCTGGTCTTCTACCTCGCCGCCTACGCCTTCATGAACCTCGCCGCCTTCGCGGTGATCGTCGCCCGCGAGCGGGAGACGATCTTCGGCGACGACATCCGCGCCGTTCGCGGGCTCGGGGCGGAGCGGCCTCTGCTCGCCTGGCCGCTGACGATCTCGATGCTGGCCCTGGCCGGGCTGCCGGCGACGGCGGGCTTCATCGGCAAGCTCTACCTGATCGAGGCGCTGGTCGAGGGCGACTACACCTGGCTCGCGGTGATGATCGCGATCGGGACGATGATCTCGCTCGCCTACTACCTGCGGGTGGTGGCGGCGATGTGGATGCGGCCCGAGGGCGAGGCCGCGCCGGGGGCCACCCCGGCGATCGCCGGCGCCTCGCCCGAGGCCGATCCGGTCGATCCCGAAGCCGGCCGCCGCTGGTACATCGTCGGGCCGGCGATCCTCGCCGCCGCGGCGACGGTCTTCTTCGGGGTGATCCCGCAGCCGCTGGTCGAGTTCGCCAGCCACGCGGGCGCCGCCCTCTTCGGGTAGAAACGCCCGATCGGAGTCCTCCTCACCACCGGCGCGATCGTCGCGGCCGTCGCCGTCGGCGTCTGGTCTGAGGGCCGCTGGCCGGCCGGCGCCGCGCGAGCCTCGCGCACGGCGCTCTCGCTGCTGCTCTACGTGCTGCTGCCGCCGGTGATCTTCTTCAACATCGCCGCCAGCGAGATCGACGTCGGCCACGGCGTCGGCCTGGTGCTGGGGATCGTCGCCTCGTCGCTGGGGGCACTATTTGCCTTCTCGATCGCAAGCCGCTTCCTCGACCTCACCCGCCCCCAGGTCGGAGCGGTGGTCTGTACCGTGCTCAGCGTCAACACCGGCTACCTCGGCTATCCCCTGGCCGTGGCGCTGCTGGGACGGGGCGAACTCCCCACCGCCGTCCTCTACGACGTCCTCGTCACCGGCCCCTGCCTGCTGCTCGGCGCCTTCGCGGTCGGCGCCGCCTTCGGGACCAAGGCGGGCGAAACGCCACGCCAGCGCGTCGTCGCCTTCTTCACCCGCAACCCGCCGCTCTACGCGGCGATCGCCGGCCTCCTCGCGCCGGACGCGCTTGCCCCCGACGTTCTCGTCGACCTCTCGCAGATCCTGATCGTCGCCATCCTCCCGATCGGCTTCTTCGCCGTCGGCGCCACCCTGGCCGAGAACGCCGAACACGGCGAGCTGCCGATGCCGCCGCCCCTGACCCGCCCGGTCGTCCTCGTCATCGCCACCCGCCTGGCGATCGTCCCCGCACTGCTGATGCTGCTGGCTTGGCCCCTGATCGACCTACCCCCCGCCTACCGCCTGCTCTCAGCCATGCCCTCCGGCCTCAACTCCCTAGTCATCGCCCACGCCTACGGCCTCGACATGGAGATAACCGCCGAGGCCGTGACCTGGTCCACCGCGATCGTGGTGTTGGCGGCGCTGGGGTCGTTGCTGTTGTGACGGGGCTAGGTGACGACGAGTCCGATCAGCACTCCTACGAGGGTCAGCAAGCCAATCACCAGCGCCCAAGCGGCCTGGAACAGCATCCGATGGAGCCCGTCGAATCGCGAATCGAGCTGTTCGAACCTGCGATCGATTCGCGCAAAGCCGGCATCCATGCGGGCGAAGCCTTCGTCCATACGTTTGAAGCCTTCGTCCATCCTCCGATCCACCCCGTCGAACCTCTGGTCGATGGCCCGGAATCTCTCGTCGAGACTTCCGTCGTTCCATTCCACCATCTCTTCCTCCCTGTCCGCGACCATTACCTCCACGCCTGAGACGCTAGCAGACAAAATATTACGTATGGGTGCCGTCTCTGTAAATTTCTGCAGGTGCTTCACCATGTCGGAATCGAGGTCGCGCCGGCCGATATCGAGGCCGCGGCCCGCTTCTTCGAGCTGATCGGTTTCGTGCGGGTAGAGCCGCCGGAGGGGCTGCGCAAGTACACCTGGCTCGAGCGCGAGGGCACGCAGATCCACCTGATGCCGGAGGACGGTCCGACCGTTCCCTCGCCCGGCCACCTCGCCGTCGTCGCGCCCGACTTCGACGGCACCGTCGCCCGCCTCCGTGAGAACGGCTTCGAGGTCGAACCGAAACGCGAACACTGGGGCCAGCCGCGGGTGCTGGCGATCGCCCCCGGCGGTCACCGGGTCGAGTTGATGGCGGCGCCGCCCCCTCCCCGCAATTAGCGCTCTCGCCCCATCCCGTCCTCGTCCCCGCCGCTGACTACGATGCCCCGGTGCGCTACCCGGTCGAAGAGTTCACCGCCGAGGAGCGAGCCCTGCTCGCCCCTCACTTCACCAACCTCGACCGTCCCGTCTTCGCCCTCGTCAACCTGCCGGAGACCGTCAAGGGAGCGCTTTTTGCCCGCTATTCACGGTATTCCGGGACGGTCCGCCGCCTCTACCTGGAGGAGTTCGCCGCCGATGCGCCTGCCAGCGGCCGTCCCTTCGACGAGGAGGAGGGTGCCCGCGCTGCCGGGCTCTACGAGCGCGTCTTCGCCGGCTACGGCGACGACTCGATCGCCCAGCTCGGCGGCGCCCACGTCGCCTGCGAGTGGGTCTCCAACATCCTCACCAAGGTCCTGCAGCGGGGCCGCCTCGCGGCCTACCTGGAGCAGTCGACCCGCTACATCCCTTACGACAAGCCGCTGCCCGACGGCGGCTACCGCTTCTACCGCGACGACGAACTCGGCCCCGGGTTCGCCGCGGCGATGGACGAGATCTTCGCGATCTACTCGCGCTCGCTGACCGAGGTCGAGGAGTGGGCGGCGACGCGCTGGCCGCGCAACGAGGACGAACCCGAGGGCCCCTGGCGGCGCTCGATCCGCGCCAAGGCGCTCGACCTGCTGCGCGGTCTGCTGCCGGCGGCGACCCTCAGCCACGTCGGCATCTACGCCACCGGCCAGGCCTACGAGCAGCTGATCATGCGGCTGCTGGGCTCGCCGCTCCCGGAGGCACGCGCCTACGGCGGGATGATCCTCGCCGAGCTGAAGCAGGTGATGCCGAGCTTCGTCTCCCGCGTCGACCGCCCCGACCGCGGCGGCGAGTGGATCTCCTACCTGGAGCGGCGGCGCGAGCAGACCGAGGGCTGGGTCGCCCGGCTCGGCCTCGACCGCCGCGGCGAGGGCGACGACTCCCCCTCGGTCGAGCTGCTCCACGTCGACGGCTCAGAAGAGGACCTGCTCGCCTCCTCCCTGTTCGAGTCGGCAAGCGCGCCGGAGACCGAGGTACTTGCCCGGATCGACGTCCTCGACCGCTCCGAGCGGGCCGAGCTGCTGGCCGCCCTGGTCGGCGATCGCGCCAACCGCCGTTACCGCCCCGGCCGCGGCTTCGAGGCGCTGCGCTACCGCTTCGAGATCGTCTCCGACTACGGCGCCTTCCGCGACCTGCAGCGCCACCGCATGCTGACCTGCCAGTGGCAGCGGCTGACGCCGGACCTCGGCGCCGGGATCCCTGAGGAGGTGCGCGAAGCGGGCGTCGGCGGCGAGTTCGAGCGGGCGCTCGAGATCTCCCGCGACGAGTACGAGCGGCTGACCGACGCCGGCCACGGCGAGCAGGCGCCCTACGCGCTCAGCCTCGCCTACCGGATCCGCTACACGCTCGACCTCAACGCCCGCGAGGCGATGCATCTGATCGAGCTGCGCTCAGGCCGCGAGGGCCACCCCACCTACCGCGCCGTGGCGCAGGCGATGCACGAGCGAATCGCCACCGTCCACCCCGGCGTGGCCGCCGCCATGTCCCACGTCGACACCACGGTCGAGCCGCGGCTGGAGCGGATCATGAGCGAGATCCGGACCCACCGTAAGCGGGTCGGCGCCGGCCACGCGGAGTAGCGCTCAGCCGTCGAGCCCCCGGGCGACGTCCTCGAGCAGGTCGAGCGCGTCCTGCAGTCCGTCCTCCATCCCGGAGGCGACGATCGTCTCCCGCAGCTCGTGGCTGGGGCACTCGATCAGCATCGTCACCAGGGTGCGGCCGCCTTGCTCGGCGAAGGTGACGGTGTTGAGCGTCGCGTTCGCCTCCAGTTGCTCCGCCGGCAGCGGCGCGCCCTCGTAGACCTCGGTGGTGACCAGCCGCTCGTCCGGGACGATCTCCCGGTAGACGCCGTGGAAGGCGACCTCCTGGCCGTCGAAGGTCTCCATCGCGTAGCGCCAGCGGCCGCCGACCTGCAGGTCGATCTCCATCTCCTTCGCGGTGCCGCGCTTCGCGGTCCACCAGCGGGCGACCAGATCCGGCGTCGTCCAGGCCCTGTAGACCAGGTGCCGGGGAGCGTCGAACTCCCGGGTGACGAGGATCTGATCGTCGGCCGGCAGCGTCAGCGCGGCCTTGCGCTCATCCGTCATCGCCATCTCCTTCTTCCTCCTTCATCTGCGCCAGAACGTCGTCCAGCTGCTCGAACCGTTCCTCCCAGAGGCGCTGATAGGGACTGACCCACTCGAAGATCGGCCGCAGCGCCTCTGGCTCGACGCGGTAGAGCCGCCGGCGACCCTGGTCTCTCGACCGCACCGCCCCCACCTCGCGCAGGACCCGCAGGTGCTTGGAGACCTGCGGCTGCCCCATCCCGGTCATCGCGACCAGGTCGTTGACCGGCCGCTCCCCCACAGCGAGGAGATCGAGGATCTCCCGGCGGCGCGTCTCGGCGACGGCGTTGAAGGTATCGGCAGTAGTCGGCATCCGACTCATGCCATCAATATATACCGATACAGGAATGTGTCAAGCGGGCGGGAGCCCGCCGGTTCTAATCGCGCTGCTTACGCTTGCGTTTCGGTCCGCTCTCGCCTGCGTCGCTTTCGTCCCCCAGGGAGGGAGAACCGGGTTCCTCCCGCTCGTCCTGCGGCTCCAGTTCCGCCGCGGCTTTCTCGCCGGGGGTTGGCCAGGGGATCGCCTCCCCCGCCGCCCATGCCGGCGGGCGCCCGCCTGGGGTCAGGCCGAGGACGAGGAAGCCGAAGTAGACGAACCAGAACAACAGGAAGGGAAGCAGGCCGAGCAGGGTTCCCACCCCGAGCGCCATCCCCAGCGAGCCCCAGAAACGGGTCAGGAGGCCGGTGCGCATTCCCCATAGACAGCTGTAGACGAGGGCGATTACGAAGCCCAGGCCGCCGGCGATCCCGAACCCGGTCGCGAATGGAGCGGCCCCGGCTTCAGTGCGCGCATTCGAAGCTTCGTCGTCTTCGACCTTGCGGGTTTCGCAGGCTTTCAGCGGACTCTCGCCCTTGCCCGGCTCGTATTCGTCGACGAGGAAGTCGTTGCCGTCGTCCTGCCGCTCTTCGACGCATTCCTCTTTTGCTTCCGCCTGCGTCAGCGTCGACTTCGCTTCGCCGGCGACGAATTCGTCCGCGGCTTCGCCTTGGGCGACCGCTGCCAACCCGGTGGAAAGGGCGAGGAAGAGCGGCGCGGCGATGACTAGGCCGATCAGCTGGTTGCGAACCCGATCGCTGCGAGCCGCGGCCGCGCGGAACAGATAGGTGAGTGGGAACGCGAGCAGCACGAAAGCGGCTGCCTGCATCAGTCCGGTGACGATCGCCGAGCCTCCGTTTTCGTCGACCGAGCGCAGGACTTCGGCCGTGCCGTCGCCGCTGACCGAATCGACGAAGCGGGTGGCGATGAACAGCGCCACCGCCGCAAAGGCCGCCAGCGCCACCGGAATCGCCCAGCGGGACTCCCTTTCCAGAACTGCCTCTTTTTTCACGGCGCGTACGCTACCCGAGCATGAGCCAGGTCGAGCCCACCCCGGTCGTCCCGCTCGAGGCCGGCGCCGGTCCCGAGAACCCGCCCTGCCCGGCCTGCGGCGAGCCGCTGTTCGGCTGGGTCGGCACCAAGCCCGGCCTCGCCGGCCCGGTCCGGCGCTGCGAGAGCTGTGGCCTGGGCGTCATCGGCGACCCGGCCGGGCCCGAGGAGGCGCTGCGCGAGCTCGACCGCCTGCGCGAGGACGACGCGATCCGGATCGAGAACCGCGCCAGCTTCGCCTGCTCGCTGGGTGGCGCCGGCTGGTCGGGCCTGCAGCCGCAAGCACGACACCTGTTCACGGTCGAGTCGGTGCGCCGGCTCGTCGCCCGCCGCGACCAGATCGTGAAGCAGCGCCGCTGGGTCCCCGGCGCCGGCCTCGCCGCGACCTGGCAGACCCTGCTGAACAGCGTCACCTTCGGCCGCAACGTCGCCCTCGGCGCCCTGCGCGACCAACCGGCGGTGCTCGCCGAGGAGCCCTGGCAGCGCCGGATCGACGCCCTCGCCAGCGTCGTCCTCGCGATCCCGGCGCTGCTGGTCGCGATCCCAGTCGAGCTGGCCGGCGGCCTCAGCGGCCGCGGCGCGGTGATCAAGGTCCAGCTGGAGCTTTTCTGAGAGTCAGCTGAGGCCTTCTCGTGCCTCGCGCACGAGCGTCACGGCCTCCGGGAACAGGACCCGGATCGCGTCGCGGACCTGCATCGCCTGTTGGTCGGCGCTGCCGGTCAGATCGAGGCGGCCGATCGAGGCGACGGTCATCTCAACCGCCAGCTTGATCGCGTTGTCGGCCCAGGCGACCCGTTGCGAGGACTGCATCTGCTCCGAGAGCTCCTCCATGCGAGCGCGGAACTCCTCGGGGTCGCCGAACAGGTTGAAGCCCTCCATCGCCCCCCATGTAAGCAGAACCGCGACGCCGCCGAGGGTGAATCGGCACCTTTTGCGCGCCACGCGTGCGCCCGCGCCGCCTAGCGTCGCCGCATGGGCGGTCACGGGGACCGGGAGCGGGGCTCGGCGACGATCGAGCAGGCGGCGCTGGCCGCCCTCGTCTCCCTGCTCCTGATCGCCGGGATCGCGGCGGTGACGGCCGGGGGCGAGGTCGATGCCGGGCGCCGGCTGGCCGGCGCGATCGCCAGGAAGATCGGCTGCGCGCCGCGCCTGCCCGGCGATTGCCGGCACCACTCCCTCGTTCCCGCCTACGGCTGGCCGCTGGCGCGGCTGGCCCGAGCGCTCGCGCCGGCGCCGGTCGCCATCTTGGGACCGTCGGGCCTGCCGCTGGCGCCGGTCGACTTCCGCCGCTGCCGGCGCGAGAGCTGCGCCATCGCCGCCGGCCCCCACCTGACCGCCTCCAACCGCCGCACCACGGCCTTCACCGAGCTGGTCGACCGCCGCCGCAGCGACGGCTGGGTCGAACTCGTCTACTGGCTCTACCGCCCCACCCTGGGCTGGGGACGACTCGGCCGTCGCGCAACCCAGGCCGACGTCGAAGCGGCGTCCGGGGTCGAGCTCCGGGCCGGGGACGACCCGGCGCTGGTCCCGCTGGAGACGCTGCCGGGCCGCAACCACTACGAGTTCCCGCCCGGCGAGCAGCCACCCTGGCAGTGGGAGGTCGCCGGCCGATACCCCGGCTGGTCGAGCTAGGGGCTCGCGGTCTGTGCCGCCTTTTCGCTCTCGGCTTCCTGCTCGGCCTGTTTTATGAGCCCGCGCCAGTCGGTAGTCCGGAAGAAGAGCAGCACCGCCAGGAAGCCGAGCACCACCGACCAGGCCGCCATCGCGATCTGGGTGCCGACCGAGAAGGAGAGGACCGCGGTCCGGGTCGGTCCCTCCAGGGTCGCGACCAGCAGCGCCTGCTGGGCGCCGGCGCCGCCGGGAGTGAAGGGGACGACGTTGGCGATCGCCTGGCAGCTCATCACCAGCATCACGCTGCCGACCGAGCCACCGATCCCGAACGCCTCGAGGAAGAACCAGAAGGCGGCGAAGCGAAACAGCCAGCCGATCCCCTGCCAGGCGAAGACCTCGCGCAGGTAGCGCCGCGGCTCGGTGAGGATCACCAGCCCCTGCCGCACCCGTGCCCAGAAACGGCGCACATGGTGGGCCAGGTAGTAGATGCCGATCGCGATCGCCAGCAGGGTCACGCCGAGGGCGATGAAGAAGAACCGGGGGTTTTCGGCCCAGAAGGAGATCTCGAAGGCGGGCAGCTTGGGGATCTGCGGCAGCGGCGGCAGCAGCCCCTGGGTGATCGCGTAGAGGAGGACGAGGACCCCGACCGAGGTGTCGAAGACGGTCTGGACCAGGAAGGACGAGGTGACCGCAGGGTAGGAGGAGTCGGGGATCTGGCGTTTGACCAGGAAGACTTTGGTCGCGTCGCCGGCGTGGGCGGGGACGATCGCGTTGACGCCGGCCCCGGCCAGGTAGGAGGCGGCGACGCCCAGGTAGGGGATCCGCTGCTCCGGATAGGCCGCCTGCAGCACGTTGCGCCAGGCCCAGGCCCGCGCCAGCTGCATCGCCAGCAGGCAGAGCAGGGCGATGCCGAACGCCGTCCAGTCGATTTCCGACAGGTGGCGGAAGAACTCGGCCGCGCGGCTGAAGAACGCCTCGAAGTTGCCTTGGAGATCAGCGATGACCATCGCAGCTAGACTAGCCACGCTCGTGCCGGATACCGACACGCACACCCTCCCCAGCACCGCTGCCCATGACCCCGCCGACGTGGCGATGTGCGACCGTGCCCGCGAACGCTACGCGGGGGACCGCAGGAACCGCTGGCGGCGCCGGCGCAAACGCCACGCGCAGCTGCCGAACCTGATCATCATCGGCGGGCTCAAGTGCGGGACGACGAGCATCCACCACTATCTCGGCCTGCATCCGGAAATCCAGATGTCGAAGCCGAAGGAGCTGAACTTCTTCGTCGAGGAGCTGAACTGGGACCTCGGCCTCGACTGGTACGCGAGCCGCTTCGACGACCGCTTCAAGGTCCGCGGCGAGTCCTCGCCCCACTACACCAACCTGCCCCGCTTCGAGGGAGTCGCCGAGCGGATCAAGCAGCACACCCCGGACGCGCGCCTGCTCTACATGGTGCGCGACCCGATCAAGCGGATCCTCTCCCACTGGGTCCACGCCACCGGCGCCGGCTACGAGACCGGCGACCTGGTCGAGGTCCTCTCCCGGCCCGACACCTCCTACATGAACCGCTCCAAGTACTGGATGCAGCTGCAGCCCTATCTGGAGCGCTTCGACCGCTCGCGTATCTCGATCATCACCCAGGAGGAGCTGCAGACCGAACGCGACGAGACGATGCGGAAGGCGTTCGCCTTCGCCGGCGTCGACGAGAGCTTCAGCTCTGAGCACTTCGACCGCGAGTGGGAGAAGTCGAGCGCCAAGGAGGGCGACAAATACCAGCTGATGGAGAAGCTGGTGAAACTGCCCGGGCTGCGCTCCTTCGATCGCAACTTCGACCGCCTGCCGGAGTCGATGCGCTGGATCGTCGAGAAGGTCGTCCACGACCCCGACAAGCCGCCGGCGCCGAAGCCGAAGCTCCCCGACGACCTCTTCGAGACCGTTCGCGGCCGCTTCACCGAGGACGTCGCCGAGCTGCAGAAGTTCGCCGGCCGCGAGTTCGCCGGCTGGCACGACTACAGCTGACGGCGCTTCCGACTTTGACCACACCCCACTGGGGTGAATCTCCGATGCGCGGGTAGGGTCAGACTCGATGCGGCGGCTTCTCCCAGACCCCGGCCCGACCACGGTCTCCGAGCAGCTGGAGACCTACCGGCCGTGGGAGGAGGAGCGCGAGGGACGGCCGTTCGTGGCGATGAACTTCGCCGCCACGGTCGACGGGCGGGCGACGATCGGCGGGGTCTCGGGCCCGATCGGCTCGAAGACCGACACCGCGATGCTGGCAGGGCTGCGCAAGCGCTTCGACGCGGTTATGATCGGCGCCGGGACGATGCGGGTCGAGCGCTACGCCGGCCTGGAGAAGCGCCTGGTCGTGGTCGAGAGCCGCGGCGGCGAGTGGACCGACCCGGCCGCCCTGCTCGGCGAGCTGCGCGAGGAGGGCGTGCGGGCGGTGATCTGCGAGGGCGGACCGACCCTGCACGGCTCGCTTCAGGCCGCCGGCCTGGTCGACGAGCTGTTCCTGACGATCGCGCCGAAGCTGAGCGGCGGCGACGAGCCGCCGCGGATCGTCGAGGGGCCGCTGCCGGAGGTGGTGGAGATGGAGCTCGTCTGGCTGCTGGAGGAGGACGGCGAGCTCTTCGCCCGCTACCGCAGGTCCTGACGCGCCCCATCGATTAGCGTTCCCCCTCCAAAGAGGACGAGGAGAGGAACCGATGGACTTCACCCCCAGCCCCGAGGTCGCCCAGTTGCGCGAGCGCGTGCTCGACTTCATGGACGCCGAGATCTATCCACAGGAGCGCGAGCTGATGGAGGCGCTCGACGCGGAGGTCAGGCCCGGGGTCCCCTATCCCGCCAACCTGACCACGGTCCGCGAGAAGGCGAAGGCCGACGGGCTCTGGAACCTGTTCATGCCCGACGAACGCTTCGGGCCGGGGCTGAAGAACTGGGAGTACGGCCTGCTCTGCGAGGAGATGGGCCGCAGCCCGATGGCGGCGCCGATGGCCTTCAACTGCTCGGCGCCGGACACCGGCAACATGGAGATCCTCGCCGAGCACGGGACTCCCGAGCAGCGCGAGCGCTGGCTGGAGCCGCTGCTGGAGGGGAGGATCCGCTCCTGCTTCTCGATGACCGAGCCCGAGGTCTCCGGCTCGGACCCGACGCTGCTGCAGGCCAAGGCCACCCTCGACGGCGACGAGTGGGTGGTCGAGGGCCACAAGTGGTTCACCTCCGGCGCTGTCGGCGCCGACCTGGCGATCGCGATGGTCGTCACCGACCCCGACGCCCACCCCTACGCCCGCGCCTCGATGATCTGCGTCCCCACCGACACCCCCGGCTTCAACCTCGTGCGGCCGATCTCGGTGATGGGCCACGACGGCGGCCCGGGCCACTGCGAGATCCGCTACGAAGCGTGCCGGGTGCCGAAGGAGAACCTGCTTGGCGAGCGCGGCGCCGGCTTCGCCGTCGCCCAGGACCGGCTCGGCCCGGGTCGCATCCACCACTGCATGCGGGCGATCGGGACCGCCGAGCGGGCGCACGAGATGATGTGCCGCCGCGCCAACGAGCGCACCGCCTTCGGCGGCCCGCTGGGCGAGAAGCAGTTCGTCCAGGAGTCGATCGCCGCCTCGCGGATGGAGATCGACCAGGCCCGGCTGCTGACCCTCTACGCCGCCTGGAAGATGGACACCGAGGGCAAGCGCGCCGCCCGCCAGGCGATCTCGGCGATCAAGATCGTCGCCGCCAACATGGTCATGGACGTCCTCGACCGGGCGATCCAGATCCACGGGTCGCTCGGGATGACCGACGACACGCCGCTGGCGATCATGTGGCGCTTCAGCCGCATGCTCCGCCTCGCCGACGGCCCCGACGAGGTCCACAAGATGGTCCTCGCCCGCCGCGAGCTGAACCGCTGGGCAAAGCGCGCCGAGGCCGAGGCCGAAGGAAACCTCGAGCCCCGGCACGCCGCCCGGATGGTCTAGCTGATGATCTGCGCGTTCAGCCAGTACCAGCAGGTGTTGCTGTCTTTCTCAGAGGCAAGCGCCACGTAAGCCGTGAAGCTCTGCCCGTTGGCGGCGGTGGCGCTGACGCCGACGTCGCTCGCCGAGTCATAGCCGAACTCGCCACTGCTGTCTGCCCAGTTGTAGCCGTTGAGGAACCGTTCGTCCTCGGGAGTCCCGGGACCTAGATTGGTGGCCCCGTCTTCCCAGCTCGTGAAGACCGTGTTGCCGGTCGAGGAGCTGATCAGCGCCCGGGCGGTGATGACGGCTTCGTTCTCTTTTGGAACTTCGCACTTGACCGAGACCGAGACCGGCCCATGGGTGAAGATGGTCGTCTGCTGACCTAGCGCAACCGTTCCGCGGCCGCCTTTGATCACTTCGGTGCTGGCCGAGACGGGAACCGTCCCCAGGGTGGCGGCGTTGATGTCCGCGCCCGTGAGCGAGCCGTCCTGGACCTTGGCTCCGGTGACCGCGCCGTTCTTGATCTTGGCGCTGGTCACAGCGTTCTTCTTGATCTTCGCGGCGGTGACGGCGTTGGCCTTCAGCTGCTTCTTGCCGACACTGCCCTTCCCGAGCTGGTTGGCGGCAATCGCGGTGGCGCCGCCGAGGACAAGGAAGACTGCAATTGACGACATCACGTTTGCGTACGTGAGCCGCTTGCGGACTTGCTTCAAGAGTTACTCCTTTTATTGGTTAAGCCCTAACCGGGCTTGGAGAGGCTCTCAGAAGGAGACGACGGCATGCGAGCCGCCCACGAGAAGGGGGGAACTTCCCTAGCCCGCCTGCTCGGCCCGCTCGGCCTCTTCGGCGAGGCGCTCTACCAGCCTGGCGAAGGCGTGGATGCCCTCGTCGACCTTGCCGTAGCCGCCGGCGACATAGCGGGCGTAGACGCCCTCGAGGATGATCGCCAGCTTCCAGTAGCCGAGGGCGACGTAGAAGCCGAGGTCGGAGAGGTCGCGGCCGCTGCGCTCGGCGTAGCGGGTGGCGATCTCTTTCTGGGTCGGGAAGCCGGGCGCGAGGTTGGCCGGCATGCCGAGGGCGACGACGTCGTCGCCTCGCTCGGGCCAGTAGGCCATCAGCAGGCCGACGTCGGCGAGCGGGTCGCCAAGGGTGCAGAGCTCCCAGTCGACCACCGCCGCGACCTCGCCGCGATCGGTGAGGATCATGTTGTCCAGCCGGTAGTCGCCGTGGACGATCGTCGCCGGCCCCTGCTCGGGAATGCGGGCCGAGAGCGCCGCGTGGACGCGGTCGATCGGCTCCAGCTCGCGGGTCTTCGACTTCTCCCACTGCCCCTGCCAGCGGTGCAGCTGGCGGGCGACGTAGTCCTCCTTGCGGCCGAGGTCGCCGAGCCCGGCGGCGTCGGGGTCGACCGCGTGGATCTGGACCAGGGTGTCGGCGACGCGCTCGCCGATCGCCTGCCGGTCGGCCTCGTCGGGGAAGATCTCCGCCTCGGCGAGGCCGCGCAGGACCGGCCCCTCGACGAACTCCATCACGTAGAAGGGGGCGCCGTTGACGCTCTCGTCCTCGCAGAGCCCGACCACCGGCGCGACCGGCACCTCGGTCTTCCCCAGGGCGGAGACGACCTTGAACTCGCGGCCCATGTCGTGCGCCGAGCTGAGCCGCTTGCCGAGCGGCGGCCGCCGCAGCGCCCACTGTTGCCCGGCCGCGTCGGTGACGCGGTAGGTCAGGTTCGAGTGCCCGCCGGCGATCCGCTCGAAGCGCAGCGGGAAGTCGACCCCGGGGACGTTCTCGCCGAACCAGGCTTCCAGCGGCTGCTGGTTGATCCCATCCGGAGCCGCGACGGTTCCGTCTTGCTCGGTAGCCTCGTCAGCCATCGGAGCGCAAGCATATTCACGATCCAATCGACGGCTGAGCCCGTCGCTCGCCAACCGGCTGCGGATCGGGTTCGCGATCGGCTTCGCCGTGCTCACCGCGATGGCGGTGATCGGCGTCGGCCGCTTCATCCAGCAGCGCCAGGACTTCGAGGACGCGATCGCCCGCTCCTACCAGGTGGAGATGGAAGCGCGGGTGGAAATCGCCCAGGGCGCAGGCGCCAAAGCCACCCGGGAGACCGTCCAGCAGCAGATCGACCGCCGCGAGGAACTGCAGGACGAGATCTCCGGCGACACCCGCGACACCGCCCTGCTCGTCGCCGCGGGGCTGATCGCCGGCCTGACCGGGGCGCTGCTCCTCTTCAGCGGCCTGATCTCGGCGATGCGCAGACCGCTGGAGGAGCTGGTCGCGGCCGCGGGACGGCTCGCCTCGGGCGACCGCAGCGCCCGGGTCGAGGTCGGCGGCCTCGCGGAGACGGCCACCCTCGGCGCCGCCTTCAACGAGATGGCCTCTGAGCTCGAGCAGGAGGAGAGCCGGCGCGAAGAGCTCGACCGGCTCAAAGACGAGTTCGTCCTCACCGCCTCGCACGAGCTGCGCAGCCCGCTGACCTCGGTGCAGGGCTTCGCCGAGCTGCTGATGCTCGACCGCGACTCGCTCACCCCGCAGCAGGCGGAGACGGTCGAAATCATCCTCGACAACTGCCGCCACCTGGTGCGGCTGCTGAACGACCTGCTCGACCTGGCCCGCTCGGACGTCGGCCGACTGGCGATCCAGCGGCAGCCGACCGAGGTCGCGCCGCTCGTCGAAGACGTCGTGCGTACGATGCGCGCCCAGACCGAGGCGGGGCACCAGTCGCTGCGCGAGGACCTGCCGCCCGGCCTGCCGCTGATCGACGTCGAGCCCGACCGGATAAGACAAATACTTGTGAACTTGCTTACGAATGCGCATGAGTACTCGCCCGAAGGTGCGTCCATCACGGTCGCGGCGCGGGCTGTAGGCGCCGAGGTGGAGATCAGCGTGAGCGACAACGGACAAGGCATCCCCGAGGACCAGCTGGGCCGCATCTTCGACCGCTTCACCCGCGGCGACGCGGGCCTGACCCAGCGGGTCGGCGGCACCGGCCTCGGCCTGGCGATCTCGAAATCGCTGGCCGAGCTGCACGGCGGCAGCATCGCGGCGGAGTCGACGGTCGGCGTCGGCTCGACCTTCCGGGTGCGACTGCCGATCGCGCCGGACCGGGCCCCCGGCGACGCGGGCGACGGCCAGGGCCGGACCCCGGCGGGGGCAAGCTGATGGCGACGATCCTCGTAGCTGACGACTCGGAGACGATCCTGCTGCTGATGCGGACGCGGCTGGAGATGGCCGGGCACGCGGTCGAGACCGCCGCCGACGGCCAGGAGGTCCTCGACCACGTCTCCAACGGCGTCGTCCCCGACATGCTGCTGCTCGACGCGATGATGCCGCGCAAGTCCGGGATCGACGCCCTGCGCGAGCTGCGAGCCGCCGGCTGGGAGGTTCCGGCGCTGATCGTCAGCGCTCACCAGAACCCGGGCGACGCCGACGCGCCCACCGACGATCTCGGCATCGAGGCCTACATCACCAAGCCGATCGACTTCGACCGGCTGCTCGAGACAATCGCCGAGCTGACGGCCGCCAGCCCCTCCTAGCCGAGCGCTCCGTGGGAGCGCTAGCTCTTGGCGATCTCGAGGCGAATCTCCTTGCCCTCGAGCTTGGTGCCGTCGAGGAACTCGACGGTGCGCTCGGCGAGCTCGGGATCGACCTCGACGAATGAGAAGCGGTGCAGGACGCGGACGTCGTGGATCGCCTCCTCGGGGAGCACGGCTCCCTCGCGCAGCGCCCAGCGCAGGGCCTCCTCGTTGATGCCGCTGTTCTCGCCGCGGTTGACGAAGAGCTTGGTCGTCGCCGCCTTCGTCTCCTCGTCGCCGCTCGCGTCGCCGTTGGCCTCGGCCGCCGCCTTCTTCGGCTGCCGCTGACGCCGCTCGCCTCGCTCGCGCTCGCGCCTCCGCGGCTGCGGCGCGTGTTCGAGCCGCTCCTCGGGGGTCTCCCACTCGCCGATCGTGGTCTTCACGTCGCGCTCGATGCGGGTGATCTCGTCGCGCTGATCGGGGGTGACGAAGGTGATCGCGCGGCCAGTGCGCCCGACCCGCCCGGTGCGCCCGATCCGGTGCACGTAGGTCTCCGAGGAGTTCGGGACGTCGTAGTTGATGACGTGGGTGACGTGCTCGACGTCGAGCCCGCGGGCGGCGATGTCGGTCGCCACAAGCAGCTTCACGCGGTGGTCCTTGAAGGAGATCATCACCCCGTCGCGGACCCCCTGGCTGAGGTCGCCGTGCAGCGCCTTGACGTCGAGGCCTTTGTCCTTCAGCGTCCTCTCCAGCTTCGAGGCGCCGATTTTGGTCCGGGTGAAGATGATCGCCTGCTCGGGTTCTTCGGTCTTCAGCAGCTCGACCAGGCGCGCGGCCTTCTCCTTGGCGGGGACCTCGACGAAGGCCTGGGAGATCTTGTCGACCGTCAGCTGTTTCGGGGTGATTTTGATCGTCACCGGGTCGTACATGTAGCCCTCGGCGAGCTTCTTGATCGGCGGCGGCATCGTCGCCGAGAAGAGCGCCGTCTGGCGCCCGCTCGGGCACATCCGCAGAATCTTCTCGACGTCTTCGATGAAGCCGAGGTCGAGCATCTCGTCGGCCTCGTCGAGGACCACGAAGCGGGCCGCCGTCAAGACCAGCGAGCGGCGCGACATCAGGTCCATCATCCGGCCGACAGTGGCGACGACGACGTGGGCGCCGGAGCGCAGCTGCGACTGCTGCGAGCGGATTGGGGCACCGCCGAAGACGGCGACGATCTCGATGTCGAGATGCTCGGCGAAAGTGCGAAGCGCCTGGGTCACCTGGATGCAGAGCTCGCGGGTCGGGGTGAGGACGATCGCCTGGACCTCTTGGTTCTCGGGGTCGAGGTACTGCAGCAGCGGCAACCCGAAGGCGGCGGTCTTGCCGGTCCCGGTCTGGGCCTGGCCGATCACGTCGTGGCCGCCGAGCAGCTCCGGGATCGCCTGCTCCTGGATCGGCGTCGGCTCCTCGAAGCCGAGCTCGTCCAGCGCCTGCTGGATGTCAGGCGAGAGGCCTAGGTCTTTGAATGCGGTCACTTAGTGGGCGGTACTGAGGAGGGAGATCACTTGGAAGGGTCCAGCAAGAGCTTGCCGGTGGTGCGGCGGGCGATCAGGTCTTCGTGCGCCCGTTTCGCCTCGGACAGCGGGTAGACCTCACCGATCGTAACCGCCAGCTCGCCTTTGGCGATCGTCCCCAGCAGCTCGCCGATCATCGGCACCAGCAGATCGGGGCGCCCCAGCAGGTGGGCGAGCCAGAAACCGATCACGGCCTTGGAGCCGCGCAGCAGCGAGGCGGTGGAGACCTCGCGCTGTTCGCGCGAGGCGATGCCGAAGACGACCATCCGGCCCAGCGGCGCCAGCACGCCCATCTCGGCGTCGAAGGCGTCGCCGCCGCTCATGTGCAGGACCGCGTCGACGCGCTTGCCCTCGTTGGCCTCGCGGATCGCGTCGCCGAGGTTCTCGGCGCGCGAGTCGACGGTGGCGTCGGCGCCGAGGCTGGTGACCAGCTCGCGCTTCTCCTCGCTGGAGGCGAGGCCGATCACCTTCGCGCCGGCCCGCTTGGCCAGCTGCACCGCGAGCGTGCCGGTACCCCCGGCGGCAGCCTCGACCACGATCGTCTCGCCCGGCTCGATCCGGGCGCAGCGGTGGACCAGGGCCATCGCGGTCAGGCCCTGCAGCAGGCCGCCGGCCGCCTGGTCGTAGTCGACCCCCTCCGGCAGCTCGATCAGCTGCGCCTGGGGGACCGCGACCTTCTCGGCGTAGCCGCCGTTGCCGAGCAGGGCGACGACGCGGCGGCCGTCGTTGGTCTGGCCGGCGATCTCGGCCCCCGGGATCAGGGGCAGGGTCTGCTCGGCCAGGTAGTCGTTGCGGGAGGCGTGGGTGTCGGCGAAGTTGATGCCGCTGCGCTTGACGTTGACGACGATCTCGGCGAGCTTCGGGCTTGGGTCCGGGACGTCGCGATAGTCGAGGACCTCGGGGCCGCCGAACTCGTCGATCTGGATCGCTTTCATCGGGCGGTGAGTCTCGCAGGCCAAGCGCTAGGCTGCCGTCCGCATGGCGCTCACGGTAGTCGGATCAATCGCCTTCGATGCGGTCAAGACCCCTTTCGGGGAGCGCGACCGCATGCTCGGCGGCGCCGCCGTCCACTTCTCGCTCGCAGCCAGCTTCTTCACCGAGGTGCGCCCGGTCGGGCCGGTAGGCGATGACTTCGGCGCCGAGCAGTTCGAGGTGCTCGAGCGACGCGGGGTGCTGTGCGACGACATCGAGCGGGTCGAGGGCGGCCGGTCCTTCTTCTGGCGCGGCCGTTACGAGTACGACCTCAACGTCGCCCACACCGAGGACACCCAGCTCGGCGTCTTCGCCGAGTTCGAGCCGAAGCTCTCGCCCGCCTCGCAGGGGGCGGACACCCTCTTCCTCGCCAACATCCAGCCCGATCTCCAGCGCCAGGTGCGGGCCCAGTGCGGGGCCGCGCGGCTCAGCGGCCTCGACTCGATGAACCTCTGGATCGAAACCGCGAAGGATTCGCTCGAAGCGGCGATCGCCGAGGTCGACGTCCTCGTCGTCAACGACGCCGAGATCCGGATGCTGACCGGCGAGTCGAACCTCGCCAAGGCAGCCCGCACGGTGATGGACATGGGGCCGCGTGCGGTGGTCGCCAAGCAGGGCGAGTACGGCGCCGCCCTCTTCACCGAGTCCGGCTTCTTCGCCCTGCCCGGGTTCCCGCTGGAGGACGTGCGCGACCCGACCGGGGCCGGCGACAGCTTCGCCGGCGGTTTCTTCGGCTACCTCGACAGCGTCGCCGAGATCGACGACGAGGAGCTGCGGCGGGCGATGGGTTTCGGCACCGTCCTCGCCTCCTTCAACGTCGAGGAGTTCGGCACCGAGCGGGTGGCGCGGCTGACCCGCGAGGAGATCGACTCCCGCTTCGAGCAGTTGCGGGCGATGACCCAGTTCGAGGGTCCCGTCGCTTCTTAACAGTCGACGAGAGCGAAGTGACAGAATGGGCGCCGCCCATGGCTTCTGACTCGTTGACGATCACCGACAACCGGACCGGCAAGAGCTACGAGGTGCCGATCTCCGACGGCACGGTGCGGGCGATGGACCTGCGTCAGATCAAAGTCGACGAGGGCGAATTCGGGATGATGGCCTACGACCCGGCATTCACCAACACCGCCTCCTGTCGCTCGGCGGTCACCTACATCGACGGCGCCGCCGGAATCCTCGAACACCGCGGTTACTCGATCGAGCAGCTCTGCGAGAAGTCGACCTTCCTCGAGGTCGCCTACCTGCTGATCTTCGGCCAGCTGCCGACCGCGCCGCAGCTCGACCGCTGGGTCTACGACATCACCCACCACACCTTCGTCCACGAGGACCTGAAGCACTTCTTCGAGGGCTTCCGCTACGACGCCCACCCGATGGGGATGCTGCTGGCCGGCTTCGGCGCCCTCTCGACCTTCTACCCCGACGCGAAGCAGATCGACGACCCCGAAGAGCGCTACATGGCGGCGGTGCGGCTGATCGCCAAGGTCCCGACCCTGGCCGCCTTCTCCTACCGGCACAACATGGGGCTCCCCTACGTCTATCCCGACAACGAGCTCAACTACGCCGAGAACTTCCTCTCGATGGTCTTCAAGAAGACCGAAGACCGGCACATCCCCAAGGAGGCGCTGACCAAGGCGCTCGACGTCCTCTTCATCCTCCACGCCGACCACGAACAGAACTGCTCGACCAGCGCCGTGCGCGGGGTCGGCTCCTCCGACGTCGATCCCTACTCGGCGGTCGCGGCCGGGGTGGCAGCGCTCTACGGGCCGCTGCACGGCGGCGCCAACGAGGCGGTGCTGCGGATGCTGCGCCGGATCGAGTCGCCGGAGAACATCCCCGACTTCCTCGAGCGGGTGAAGCAGCGCGAGGAGAAACTGATGGGCTTCGGCCACCGGGTCTACAAAAACTACGACCCGCGGGCGCGGATCATCCAGCAATACCTGGAGCCGGTCTTCGAGGCGACCGAGTACAACCCGCTGGTCGAGATCGCGCGGGAGCTGGAGAAACGCGCGCTCGAGGACGACTACTTCACCGAGCGCAAGCTCTACCCGAACGTCGACTTCTATTCGGGGATCATCTACGAGGCGATGGGGATCCCGACCGACATGTTCACGGTCATCTTCGCCATCCCCCGCACCGCCGGCTGGGTCGCCCAGTGGATGGAGATGCAGGAAGACCCTGAGAAGAAAATCGCCCGGCCACGGCAGATCTACACCGGCGAGCGCGAGCTCGAGTACGTCGGGATCGACGACCGCGAGGGGCCGGAGAAAATCGTCGGTCCGCCGGCACGCAGGCCGAAACGGCCGCGGCGCGGCGCTTAGCTAAGCGCCAGATAAGGACTTCACCTCGAGGCAACCGATCGAGCGGCCCTCCCGTACGGAGGGGGCGAAAGGAAAAACTCCCTTATCCAAGGAGGATCCATGCTCAAGCGACTCCTCGTCCTCGCCACCGCGATGGCCGTGATCGCGCTTCCGGTTGGCAGCGCCTCGGCGGCGCCCAAGAAGGACATCGTCGAAACGGCGGCCGGCGCTCCGCAGTTCTCGACCCTCGTCTCCCTGGTCAAGAAGGCGGGCCTGGTCGGCACCCTCTCCGGCACGAAGAACTACACCGTCTTCGCCCCGACCAACGCCGCCTTCAGCAAGGTCCCGAAAAAAACGCTGGATGACCTGGCGGCGAACAAAGCGATGCTGAAAAAGGTGCTGCTGTACCACGTCCTGCCGGGCAAAGTGTCGGCCAGCACCGTCGTGAAGAAGAAATCGGCGACGACCGCCGAGGGCTCGCAGGTGACCTTCTCGGTCCGCAGCGAGAATGCCTTCGTCAACGACGCGAAGATCATCAAAACGGACATCCTCTGCAGCAACGGGATCGTCCACGCGATCAACCGGGTCCTGCTGCCGCCCGAAATGTAGGCAGGGATCGCAGCGGTGCGCCTTATCTCCCCCATGGCGGGGATAAGGCGCACCAATTCGCATAGCCTCGGGCCATGCCCAGCTGGAAGCTGACCGTGCACCACGGCTCTGACGTAGACCATGAGCGCTTCGACGATCTCGCCGCGGCGGTGACGCGGATGCGCGAACGGGCCCTGGCGATTCGCAGCGAGGGGCCGGTGCGGCCGGTCAGCGCCCTGCGGGACTTCGAGCCCGCGGCGCAGGTCCATGCGCGGCTGGAGCTGAGCACCGGCCGCTTGCTGCGCAAGTCGGTGGCCGGAGTCGACGTGCGCGGCGACGGCACGTTCGTCCCCTTCAAAGGCGGGGTAGCCCGAGAGGAGTTGGACCCCACCGACCACGACACGCCGTTCGACCTCGTGCGCGAGACTCTCGAAGAGGAACGATGAGCAAGGCCGAGACCGATATCCCCAAGGGCAGCTACGCAGCCGGCGAGCGGGTGAAGCTGCCGGCCGGCGCCGAACCCCCGTTCACCGTCTTCATCAACGGGATCGAGCAGCCGAAGGAGAGCTACCGGATCGAAGGCGGGGTGATCGACTTCGGCCGGCCGATCGTCAAGGAGAAGGTCGGGACGAGCCGCTGGCTGGCGATGTACCTCGGCCTCTGGGGCACCTATCGCAAGAACGAGACGATCGACCTCCAGTTCACCAAGGGCGGCAAGATCGAACTGCGCTCCGACCTTCCGGTCATCCCCTACGCCGAGGGCGAGGGACCGTGAACATCGGCTTCCTCCTCCTCTGCGACCACAGCGAGGCGGTCAACGGCAAGCTCTACCTGACCGGCGGCGGCTGGAACGTCCTCCGCCTCCCCGAGCTGCCGGCCGAGTGGTCCTTCTCGATCGGCCTCGGCATCGACGTCGCCTGGCACGAGACCAACAGCCCCCACGAGCTAATAGTCACCGTCCAGGACCCCGACGGCAACCAGCTCGGCGACGGCCTGACCGCCAACTTCGAGACCGGCCGCCCCCCAGGCCTCCCCGAAGGCCAGGAGCAACGCCTGGTGATGTCGATCGCCGCAACCGCCAGCTTCGCCACGGCCGGCCCCCACGCCGCGGTGGTCCAGGTCAACGGCGAGGAGATCGGTAGGGCACGGTTCTACCTGATGGAGGGCGTCCCGCCCGACGTCGGACTGGCCTAGCTTTTTGAAGCAATTATTTCGACCATTTTGTTGATCGTCGGTATAGCAATGCCAAGTAAATCTTGCGCATCATCAACCGAGTAAATCTCATCGGGATGTTGAGTGGGGTTTCGGTAGTTATGTCTGATGATGTCCAGATTGTCCAGGAGATGTTTTGGGGGAGGTTTACTTCTTTCCCGAAGTTTCTGGACCATCGGCCCCCACATCTGTTTCTCTTTAGGAAGTCGATTCTGTTTGACCGTGTGACAGTAGAAAACCCTTAGCGTTGCCTCGGTCCCCCGCATGATGTGGAAGGCGGCGGCGGTGGGGCGCTCGAACGCGATGCATAGACACGCCTCTTTGAAGTCATAGGCGGCGAAAGCATCCAAGGCAACGTAAACGCCCGCGCCGAACATGGAGCCGGGATCGCTAAGCAGCCGATCCACATCCCATCGCTTAGGTTCGGTGACGAATGCCTTCTTCTCTGCCGTCTCGGCCACAAGAGTTTGTCGTACCTCATTGACGGCATCCGTGATCTGATCTGCTTGGCTGGACGTGAGAACCGCATCGGGATCCGCCCCGGCAAGCTCCTGTTCAATCGCTGGCAGGCCAGCGTTTCGGGCCGCGTTGGCGGTGACAGTTAGGCCTAGGCGGTCGAATCCCTCTAGGAAGCTCTGGAGGTTTTCCAGTATCGCGCCGTCGCCGTAGACGGGAAATCCCGCGTCCGCATCCTGAAGGAATCGAAGGACGGTCCCGAACCACATATAACCGCCGATTGACTGCTCCCGCACGGCAGTGAATTAAATAACAATTAGTTGAACACGTAAAGCAGCAAAAACGCGATCACCGCGAAGGCGGCGCCAGCCGCCTGAATGCCGCGGTCGCCGGCGATGATGCCGGACATCGAGCGGTCGTCGTTGCGGTCGTAGATCAGGTAGAGGTAGCGGAAGATTCCGTAGACGGCCGGGGGGATCGTCCACATCATCTCGCTGCCGACGATGGGTGAGTTAACGGTGTAGATCGCGTAGCTGATCACCGTGCCGGTGGTGACCAGGGAGACCATCTGGTCGAGGAATGGCAGCGAGTAGTGCTCGAGGACCGGGCGGGTCGAGGTTCCCTCGTGCAGCTCGGAGACGGCCTCCTGGCGGCGCTTGGTGAAGCCGAGGAAGGCGGCGAGCATGCCGGTGCAGAGCAGCAGCCACTCGGAGGCGTGGGCGTCGACGGCCGCGGCACCGGCGGCGACGCGGAGGATGAACAGCCCCGCCAGCGTCATCACGTCGATGATCACGATCTGCTTGAGGCCGAGGCTGTACGCGGTCTGGGCGACGCCGTAGCCGACGACCATCAGCCCGACCTCCCAGTTGACCGCGCCAAAGGCGAGGGCGACGGCGACCAGCGCGAGAACCGGGGCGATCGTCATCGCCGCCCGCTCGGAGAGCTCGCCGGCCGCCAGCGGGCGGAAGCGCTTCTTCGGGTGCTTGCGGTCGAGCTCGACGTCGATCAGGTCGTTGAGGAAGTAGCCGGCGCTGGAGACCATGCAGAAGGCGACGAAGGTGACCAGCGCCTCGGCGATCGCGTGGCCCTCGGTGAACTTGCCCGAGAACAGCAGCCCGGCGAAAACGAAGACGTTTTTGACCCACTCCTTCGGCCGCCCGGTCTTGATCGCCGCCCGCAGCGGCGAGCGCCGCGGGACCACGGGCTCCTGCTCGGGCTGAGCCGGCTCAGCCGGCACGGTGGGCTGTTCGGAGGTGATCGTTTCCATCGCTAGAGGGTGGCCCGGGCGCCGGATCTGGCTGCCCGATCGGGAATTCGGGTCGCGACAGGGTACCGACGAGCGGGGTCAACCCTCGTCCTCTCGCTTCCCCTGGGCGGCTTCAAGCGCTTCGAGATCGTCTTTGTCGCGAGGACGATCGCTGGCGCGCTTCATCTCCAGTAGGTGCTCCAGCGAGCAGACTCGGACCGTCAACCCCTCGAGATCGACGTCTTGAGCTTGACTCTCGAGCACCTCGTAGCGGGGCACCTGCGGAAGCCCCTGCAGGACGTCGATTTGCCCGAGCTCGGTCAACACAAGCGTTCGGTCGCCGGTCTTGAGAAAGGTTGAAATGGCAGAGGAATCGAGAAGGCGGCCACCGACGTCCACCCTTCCCCCTAGCCCCCGCAGGAGGAGATCCAGCTTCTCCAGATTCTCTCGGTCGGGGTCTGGAACTACGTCGAGATCGCGGGTCCCCCGCAGATAGCCCCACGCGTTGACGGCAAGCCCACCGACGAGGACGAATCTGATCTCCGTCTCGACCAGCCGCTGCAGCAGCTCGCGCAGACGCAGGGGCTGCTCATTCAAGTGCGCCTGGCGCTCCCGGTGAAGGTGGAGAGGAATTCGCTCAGCGCCAAGCCCTCGGCGAGATTGACGGCAAGCGGGCGCTGCCCGTCTTCGCGGAGCTGGCGACGACGCGACAATTCGCTGTCACGCCATTGGTCTGCTTGCCGGGGCTTTGCGTCCGGCGGCACGGGGGGCATACACAAAGGGTAGTCAGAGATCGATCAGCACGCCTGGATTCAGCATTCCGGCAGGATCGAGCTCGGCCTTGGCGGCGCGGAGGGCGGCGGAGAAGGGGGCCGGGCGCTGGCGGTCGTACCAGGGGCGGTGGTCGCGGCCGACGGCGTGGTGGTGGGTGATCGTGCCGCCGGCGTCGATCAGGGCCTCGGAGGCGGCGGCCTTGACCTCGTCCCACTGCTCGACCTCGCCGCCGCGGACCGCCGAGGCGATGACGGTGAAGTAGGGGGCGATGCCGTCGGGATAGACATGGGTGAAGCGGCAGCTGACCCGGGGGGCGCCGGGACCGTCGGCGGCGACGCCACTGGCCTCGGCGACGGCGCGGCGGGTGGTCTCCATCACCGTCGCGTGGAACTCCTCGAACCGATCCCAGGTGATCGCCGTCTCGAAGGTCTCGGAGAGGACGCCGCAGGCGACGAAGGTGTCGCGGAGGTACGGCGCCAGGAGGAAAGCGCCGCGCCACTGACCGACCGCATCCTCGCCGTCGCCCGAGCTGCGGACCTTGCCTGGGGTGCCGCCGTGGTCGCGGGCGATCTCCAGCGCCCGGTCCATCGCGGCATCGACGGGGTGGTCGGCCGACTCGAAGCCGAGGATCAGGAGGTTGGCGCTGCCGTCGCCCGCCCCGGTCAGCTCGGCCTCGGAGGCGTCGAGCAGGCGGCAGTTTGCGGGGAACAGGCCGGACTGGGCGATCGCCCGGACCGCGCCGGCGGCGACGCCGAAGTCGTCGAAGGCGACGCTGGTCGAGGACTTGAACCGCGGCCGCGGGCGGACCCGGACCCAGGCCTCGGCGATCACGCCGAGGATCCCCTCCGAGCCGATCAGCATCCGGTCCGGCGAGGGCCCCGCGCCCGAGCCCGGCAGCCGCCGGCTCTCCCAGGTCCCCCGCGGGGTGATCGCGCGCACCGACTCGACCAGGTCGTCGATGTGGGTCTCCAGGGTGGCGAAATGGCCGCCCGCCCTGGTCGCGACCCAACCGCCGAGGGTCGAGTACTCGAACGACTGGGGAAAGTGCCGCAGGGTCAACCCATGCTCCCGGAGCTGGTCCTCGAGCCCGGGCCCGGTCGCCCCCGCCTGGATGCGCGCCGCCAGCGACTCGGCATCGACTTCCAGCACCCGGTCCAGCCGGCGCAGGTCCAGCGAGACAGAAGGCCGCTCCCCCACCCGCGGCTCGACCCCGCCGCAAACGCTGGTCCCGCCGCCAAAGGGAACGACCGCGGCCCCCTCGGCCTCCGCCCAGCTCAGCACAGCCTCGATCTCCGACTCGACCTTCGGGAAGGCGACGAGGTCCGGCGGGTTCTCGAACTGCCCGTAGAAGCCCCGCACCACGTCCCGGTAAGCGCTCCCCAGCGAATGCGAGGCCCGCTCGTAGCGCCCGTCGGAAAACAGATCCCCGAACCCGCTCGGCTTCTTCAGCCGCGGCGTCCGCAGCTCGACCTCCTCCAGCGGAACCGGCTTCTCGACCTCACCGCCGAACCCGAACCGGGACCGGATCCCTTCTCCGGCCTCTCTCAGCTGAGTAGCCGTCGGGGCCTGGTCCTCGTAGCCCCATCCCCAATGCTTGAGCCGCCGCTCAGCCATGGGACCAACCTACAGCCGTACTACCAGTGCACGCCTTTCATCAGGTGCGCAAACGCAACGGCCTCGGTCGACGGCGGTTTGTCCCGCGCCTCGTCTTTCTTCCCCTTCGCAGCCTGCGAGTCAGGGAAGAGCTTGTAGGCGGTGTTGAGCAGCGAGTCGCTCGCCTTGGGGGCGACCGCGTAGACCAGCTCGCCGAAGTTGCCGAGCCGGGTCGCCACCTTCTTCGGCCGCTTGATCATCGCCTTGGCGATCATCTCGGCGGCCTCCTCCGGCGTGATCGCCGGGAACATGTCGTACATCCGGGTCGGCGCGATCATCGGCGTCCGCACCAGCGGCATGTGGATCGTCGTCAGGTGGACGTCGTCTTCGACCACCTCGGAGGCGATCACCCGGCTGAAGGCGTCGAGCGCGGCCTTCGAGGCGACGTAGGCCGAGAAGCGCGGCGGGTTGGTCTGCGTCCCGATCGAGCTGATGTTGATGATGTGGCCGCTCTTGCGCCCCCGCATCGCCGGCATCAGCGCCAGGATCAGGCGCACCGCGCCCAGGTAGTTGAGCTGGATCGTGCGCTCGAAGTCGTGGTAGCGGTCGTAGGAGAGCGAGATCGAGCGGCGGATCGAGCGGCCGGCGTTGTTGACGAGGATGTCGACGTGGCCGTGGTAGGCCAGCACCTCCTCGGCCATCCGCTCGATGTCCTCGATGTCGGAGAGGTCGCACTGGTGGATGTGTGCTGCGCCGCCGCCGGCGACGATCTCCTCCTTGGTCTCCTCCAGCTTGTCGAGCGAGCGGGCGACCAGCAGCACCGTCGCGCCGGCGTCGGCGACCTTGACCGCGGTCGCTTTGCCGATCCCGGAAGACGCCCCGGTGATCAGCACGATCTTGCCCCGCACCGCCGCCGAGAGCGAGCGGTCCTTGAACAGGTCGGGATCCAGGTTGCGCTCCCAGTAGTCCCAGACCCGCGCCGCGTAGGACTCCAGCGGCGGCACCTCGATCCCGGAGTCCTTCAGCGCCTTCTGCGTCCGGGTCGAGTCGAAGGTGGTCGGGTAGTCGACGTAGGAGAGCAGCTCCGCCGGCAGGCCCAGCTGGTCGAGAGCGGTCTTGGCGACCCGCTTGGCCGGCGGCAGCAGCTTCAGCGCCGTCCGCAGCGCCCCGGTCACCGGCTCGGTCACGTCGGTGCCGACCCGCATCGTCATCTGCGGCGCGTCGGCGGCCTTGGCGAAGATGTTGATCACCTCGCCCGCGGTGTGCGGGTTGGGGTCGGTGAGGTGGAAGGCGCGCCCGTTCAGCCGCGGCTTGTGGGCGATGTGGTCGATCGCCGCGGCGACGTAGTCGACCGGGACGATGTTGATCTCGCCGCCCTCGATCCCCAGCACCGGCAGCCAGGACGGCGCCACCCGCCGCAGCCGCTGCAGGCTCTTGAAGAAGTAGTAGGGGCCGTCGATCTTGTCGATCTCCCCGGTGCGCGAGTCGCCGACCACGATCCCCGGCCGGTAGACGCGCCAGGGCCGCGGGCACTCGTCGCGAACCAGCCGCTCGGACTCGTGCTTGGTGCGGAAGTAGGGGTTGTTGTCGAGGCGTTCGGCCTCCTCGAACATGTCCTCGGTCCACTCGCCGCGGTACAGGCCGGCGGCGGCGATCGAGCTGACCTGGTGGAAGCAGCCGGCCTCGACCGCGCCGGCAAGCTCGATCGCGTGACGCGTGCCCTCGACGTTCGCCACCTCCTGCGCGTCGGCGTCGGCGGTCAGGTCGTAGATCGCCGCCAGGTGGAAGAAGTGGTCGATGTTGCCCCGCATCTCCACCAGGTCCTCCTCGGAGACACCCAGCCCGTCCTGGGAGAGGTCGCCGGTGACCGGGACGATGCGGGCGCCGTCGGCGCCGAAGCTGGTCCGCAGCTCCTCCAGCCGGCCGCGCGACCCGGCCCGGACCAGGGCGTAGATCGTGCCCTCCCGCTGGAGGAGTTTCTGGACCAGATTGCGGCCGATGAACCCGGTTGCGCCGGTGACGAAGTAACTCATTGGGTTGCAGGGTATCTCGATGAGGCTGCCCGCAAACTTCTTTCCTTAGACTGAGCCAGGAGATGCCAGAGACGGCCACCGTCCAGATCACGATGCCCGAGATGGGCGAGTCGGTGACCGAGGGCATCGTGCTCGAGTGGCACGTGGCCGAGGGAGACGCCGTCAAAGAGGGCGACACGGTGGTCGAGGTGTCCACTGACAAGGTCGACGCCGAGGTGCCGGCGCCGGCCGACGGGGTCATCACCAAGCTGATTGCTGCGGTTGACGACGAGGTGGCTGTCGGGGCTCCGCTGGCTGAGATGGAAGCTGGTGCGGAGGCTGCTGACGCGGCAGGACAAGGCGCGGGGGACGCGGGTCCTGTCTCCGATTCCGGGCTCTCCCTACCGGGAGAGTCCTCGGAATCGTCGCCACCCGCGTCAGATGCGTCTACTGCCGCTGGCTCCAACGGAGGCGGCGGCAACGGGGCCGCTGATGTCCGTGCAACGCCCGTTGCCCGGAGGGTTGCTGAAGCGACCGGGGTTGACCTTGCTTCGGTAAGTGGCTCGGGACCCGGGTCCAAGGTGACCAAAGAGGACGTTCTTGCTCACGATGGCGGGAATGGGGCGAGCGCTTCGGCTGTTAAGGGCGAGGCTAAGCAGCTTCGGGGGGCCGCGGCGATGCTGGCGAATGCGATGGACGAGAGCCGGGCTGTGCCTACGGCTACGTCTTTCCGGACCATTGCCGTGGACACGCTCGATGCGAAACGGAAGGCGATCAACTCGGTGCTCAAGGACCGGGGACTGAAGGTCTCCTTCACCCATCTGGTCGCCTGGGCGATCGTGCAGGCGACCAAGGACTTCCCGGTGATGGTCCGGGTCTTCGCCGAAGAAGACGGCAAGCCGTTCGCGATCGAGGGCAGCCCGGTCAACCTCGGGATCGCCGTCGACGTCGAGAAAAAGGACGGCTCCCACAGCCTGATGGTGCCGGCGATCAAGGGCGCCGACGGGCTCGACTTCACCGGCTTCCACTCCAACTACGAAGAGCTGATCGCGAAGACGCGCGAGAACAAGCTCTCCGCCGACGACTTCCAGGGCACCAACATCAGCCTCACCAACCCCGGCGGGATCGGGACGATGGCCTCGGTGCCGCGGCTGCTGAGCGGCCAGAGCGCGATCATCGCCACCGGCTCGATCGCCTACCCGCCCGAGTGGCGGCACGCCTCGCCGGAACGGATCAAGCAGCTCGGGGTCAGCAAAGTGATGACGCTGACCTCTACCTACGACCACCGGGTCATCCAGGGCGCCGAGTCGGGCGCCTTCCTGCGCCGGGTCGAGGAACTGCTGCAGGGCGAGGACGGCTTCTACGAGGCGGTCGCCGCCGACCTCGGCTTCGATGCCGCAACCGTCACCAACGCCCACCCCGCCTCCGCCTCCGCCCCGCCCCTCGGTGCCGGCGCCCCCAGCGTCGAACCGAGCAGCGCCCCGGACCAGATAGACGAAGAGCTGCTGCAGGCGGTGCAGGCGGCGACCTCGCTGCTCAAGGCCTACCGCACCCACGGACACCTCGCCGCCCACCTCGACCCGCTCGGCTCCGAGCCGAAGGGCGACCCGGCGCTGCAGCCCGAGAACGTCAACCTCACCCCGGAGCTGATGGCGCGGATCCCGGCCTCGATCCTCCGCATCGGCGTCCCGGGCGAAACCCTGCTGGAGGCACTGCCGCGGATGCGCGACGCCTACTGCGGCACGATCGGCTACCAGGTCGAGCACCTCTCCTCCCACCAGCAGCGGATCTGGCTGCGGGAGATGATCGAGACCGGCGCCCACCGCCAGCCGCTCAGCGACGCGGAGAAAAAGCGCCTGCTGAACCGGCTGATCGACGTCTTCCAGTTCGAGCGCTTCCTCGAGAAAGCGTATTTGGGCCAGAAGATGTTCTCGATCGAGGGGCTCGACGTGGTCGTGCCGATGCTCGACGAAGCCGTCACCCTCTCGCAGCGCGCCGGCGCCGAGGAGGTCGTCTTCGGGATGGCCCACCGCGGCCGCCTCAGCGTGCTGGCCCACAACCTCGGCCGCTCGGTCGAGTCGATCCTGGCCGAGTTCGAGGGCTCGAAGCAGATCGACGCGGTCAAGGCGGTCGCCTCGATCCCCCACGGCGGCACCGGCGACGTCAAGTACCACTACGGCCACCGCGGGATCTACGAGACCTTCGACGGCAACAAGATCTCGGTCCGCCTCTACCCGAATCCGAGCCACCTCGAGTTCGTCGACCCGGTGGTCACCGGCGGCACCCGCTTCCTGCAGCAGGACTTCGACGGGGCCGAGCTGTCGCACGACTTCAAGCGGGCGGTGCCGGTGCTGCTGCACGGCGACGCCGCCTTCCCCGCCCAGGGCGTGGTCGCCGAGACCCTCAACCTGCAGGCGCTGCCCGGCTACACGACCGGCGGCACGATCCACCTGATCCAGAACAACCAGGTCGGCTTCACCACCGACCCCTCGGACGCCCGCTCGACCCCCTACGCCGCCGACATGGCGAAGGGATTCAACGTGCCGATCATCCACGTCAACGCCGACGACGTCGAGGCCTGCGTCGACGCGATGCGGCTGGCGATGGCCTACCGCGAGCGCTGGTGCCGCGACGTCGTCATCGACGTGATCGGCTACCGCCGCTTCGGCCACAACGAGACCGACGAGCCCGCCTACACCCAGCCGACGATGGCGGCGAAGATCAAGTCCCACCCGCCGGTCTCCGAGATCTACGCCGAGAAGCTGATCGGCGAAGGGACCATCTCCGCCGAGGAGGTCGGTAAGGCCTCCGACGAGCGCCACGCCGAGATGTCGGCAGCGCTGAAGGGGCTGCGGGAAAAGATGGAGGCCGGCGAGTACGAGGACCCGACCGTCACCGGCGCCACCACCCAGACCGGCGAACTGCTCGACCGCACCGCCAGCCCCCCGGTCCACACCGCGGTCGAGGCCGGCAAGCTGCGGGCGATCAACGAGGAGCTGCTGAAGACCCCCGAGGGGTTCAACGTCCACCGCAAGCTGCGGCGCCCGCTCTCGAAGCGGACCGAGGCGCTCGAGGGGGGCGGGATCGACTTCGGCCAGGCCGAGGCGCTGGCCTTCGGCTCGCTGCTGACCGAGGGCGTCCACATCCGCCTCACCGGCCAGGACACCGAGCGCGGCACCTTCTCCCACCGCCACCTGGTCCTCCACGACGAGAACACCGGCCTCGAGTACACCCCGATGCAGCACCTCGAGGACGCCTCCGCCCCATTCGAGCTCTACAACAGCCCCCTCTCGGAGACCGCCTGCCTCGGCTTCGAGTACGGCTACTCGGCGGCGAGCCCGAGCGCGCTGGTGCTCTGGGAGGCACAGTTCGGCGACTTCGCCAACGCCGGCCAGGTGATCGTCGACAGCTTCATCGTCTCCGGCGAGTCGAAGTGGGGTCAGCAGACCCGCCTCACGCTGCTGCTGCCGCACGGGTACGAGGGCTCGGGGCCGGAGCACTCCAGCGCCCGCATCGAGCGCTTCCTCGCCCTCGGCGCCGAGGGCAACATCCGCATCGCCAACCCGACCACCGCCGCCCAGTACTTCCACCTGCTGCGCCGCCAGGCGCTGATCAAGAAGCCGCGGCCGCTGATCGTCTTCACCCCCAAGGGCCTGCTGCGCCTCGACAAGGCCGCCGCCACCCTGGAGCAGCTGACCGACGGCGAACTGCAGTTCATCCTCGACGACCCGACCGCCGGCGAGCGCCGCGAGAAGGTCGAGCGCCTGGTGCTCTGCACCGGCAAGGTCTACTACGACATGGACAACAACGAGCGACGCGCCGGCGCCGAGAACGTCGCCATCGCCCGGGTCGAGGTGCTCTACCCCTTCGCCCGCGAACACCTGGAGCGCCTGATCGCCTCCTACCCGAACCTGAAGGAGATCGCCTGGGTCCAGGAGGAGCCGCGCAACATGGGCGCCTGGAAGGTGATGTCGCGGCGGATGCCGGACGTCCTGCCCGAGGGAGTCAAGCTCACTTACATCGGGCGCCAGGGCCGGGCCAGCCCGGGCGAGGGTTACTCGGGTGCGCACGCGCGCGAGCAGGAGCGCATCGTGCTCACCGCGCTCACCCCTGGAACCTGACCGTCTTGAAACGCAAACCGTTCGCAAAGCCCGTCCCGGGTGAGCTGTTCGTCTGGGTGAAGCGCCTCTCCTGGATCGAGCTGGCGATCTTCGCCGGCCTGCTGTTCTTCTGGCTGGTGCCCGGCTTCGAGACCGAGACGATGCTGTTCGGCTGGGCGCACGGCCTGGGGTTCATCGCCCTCTGCGTGGTTATCTGGATCGCCTGCGTGCGTAAGGAGGCGCCTTACACCCTGTTCGCCGCCACCCTCACCCCGGTCGGCCCGGTCGGCAGTGTGATCGGGATCGAACTGATCGAGCGCAAGGGCTGGGGAGTCGCTGAACACCCGCGTTCTCAGAAAAGCGCCGCCGATCGGGCTTAAGCGCTCGATTCCGCTTGACCGAGTCAGGTTGAGGCGCTATAGCTAGACCCTGACTGTTCCTCAGGGCAGTCCCGCCAGGGGGAACGGCTCGCGTCGGCATCCCTCCCTGGCTACCGACGCGCAGGTGCAGTGTGGGTCGCGCGGACCCCCCTGCCTCCCGCGGCCCCGCTGCGCCTACCCTTTTAGGTTGCGCAGTACGGTCTGCAAGATGCCGGTGTTTCTGAAGTAGGTGACCTCGTTCGGGGTGTCGAGCCTGACGGTGGCCTCGAAATTCGTCTCGCTCCCGTCATCGGCGCGCGCGGTAACAGTCACCTTCTTCACTGCGCCATCTTGCAGGTCGCCGACGTCGAAGCTCTCGGCGCCGGTGAGGCCCAGGGAGGCGGCGCTCTCGCCGGAGGCGAACTGCAGCGGCAGTACTCCCATCCCGATCAGGTTGGAGCGGTGGATGCGCTCGAAGCTCTCGGCGATCACCGCCCGCACCCCGAGCAGCCGCGTCCCCTTCGCCGCCCAGTCGCGGGAGGAGCCGGAGCCGTACTCCTTGCCGGCGAGGACGACGAGCGGGACGTTCTCGGAGGCATAGGCCATCGCCGCCTCGTAGATCGTCGTTTCCTCACCATCGGGGAAGTGGCGGGTGTAGCCGCCGGCGCGCTCGACCAGCTGGTTGCGGAGGCGGATGTTGGCGAAGGTGCCGCGGATCATCACCTCGTGATTGCCGCGGCGGGAGCCGTAGGAGTTGAATTCGCCCGGCTCGACTCCCTGTTCCATCAGCCAGTGGCCGGCAGGGCTTTCCTTTTTGATCGCCCCGGCCGGCGAGATGTGGTCGGTGGTGATCGAGTCGCCGAGCAGCGCCAGCGCGCGGGCGCCGGCGATCGGGGAAACGCCGGGCGCCTCGGCGGGCATCTCTTCGAAGAAGCTGGGGCGGCGGACGTAGGTCGAGTCGGGCCAGGTGTAGCGGTCGCCGGCGGGGACCTCGACCGCGTTCCACATCTCGTCGCCCTCGAAGACCCCGGCGTAGTTGCGCTCGAACATCTCCGACTGCACCGAGGCGCCGACCACCTGCTTGATCTCCTCGGCGCTGGGCCAGACGTCCTTAAGGTAGACCGGCCCGCCGTCGGAGCCCTCGCCCAACGGCTCGGTCGCCAGGTCGACGTCCATCCGGCCGGCGAGCGCGTAGGCGACGACCAGCGGCGGGCTGGCGAGGTAGTTGGCCTTGACGTCCTGGTTGATCCGGCCCTCGAAGTTGCGGTTGCCAGAGAGGACCGCGCAGACCGCCAGGTCCTTCTCGGCGATCGCGGCGGAGATCTCCGGCGCCAGCGGTCCCGAGTTGCCGATGCAGGTCGTGCAGCCGTAGCCGACGAGGTTGAACTGCAGGGCGTCGAGGTACTCGGTCAGGCCGGCGCGCTCGAGGTAGTCGGTGACCACGGTCGAGCCGGGAGCCAGCGAGGTCTTGACCCAGGGCTGTCGCTGCAGGCCGCGCTGGATCGCGTTGCGGGCGAGCAGGCCGGCGCCGACCATCACGCTCGGGTTGGAGGTGTTGGTGCAGCTGGTGATCGCGGCGATCACGACCCGGCCGTGGTCGAGCTCGAAGCTGGTCCCGTCCTCCAGCGTCACCTCGATCGCGTCGTGGGTGCGCTGCGGCGCGGTCGCGGTGCCGCTGACGGCAGGCCGTGGCCGGCCGCGCTCGTCATCGTGGTCCTCGGCCGGCGGGTCGGAGGCGGGGAAGGACTCTTCGATTGCCTCGTCGCGGCCGTTGCCCATCTGCTCGGCGGCCTCGGGGTCGAACTCCGTCATCGCCTCGAGGAAGGACTGCTTCGCCTCGGAGAGCGGGACCCGGTCCTGCGGCCGTTTCGGGCCGGCGAGGCTGGGGACGACGTCGCCGAGGTCGAGCTCCAGCAGGTCGGAGAAGACCGGGTCCGGGCTGGACGCCTCGTGGAACATGCCCTGCTCGCGGGAGTAGGCGTCGACCAGCTCGATCGTCTCGGTCGGGCGGCCGGTGAGGTCGAGGTAGCGCAGGGTCTCGGCGTCGACCGGGAAGATCGCGCAGGTCGAGCCGAACTCCGGCGACATGTTGCCGAGGGTGGCGCGGTCGGCGAGACCGAGGGTCGGCAGGCCGGGGCCGAAGAACTCGACGAACTTGGAGACGACGCCGCGCTCGCGCAGCATCTCGGTCACGGTGAGGACGAGGTCGGTTGCGGTCGCTCCCTCGGGCAGCTCGCCGGAGAGCTTGAAGCCGACCACCTGCGGCAGCAGCATCGAGATCGGCTGGCCGAGCATCGCCGCCTCGGCCTCGATCCCGCCGACGCCCCAGCCGAGGACGCCGAGGCCGTTGACCATCGTCGTGTGCGAGTCGGTGCCGACCAGGGTGTCGGGGTAGGCCTGCAGCACGCCGCCGTTCTCGCGGCTGTAGACGACCTGGGAGAGGTACTCGAGGTTGACCTGGTGGCAGATGCCGGTGGCCGGCGGGACGACGCGGAAGTTGTCGAACGACTTCTGCCCCCATTTGAGGAACGAGTAGCGCTCGAGGTTGCGCTCGAAATCGTGCTCGGCGTTGACTGCGAAGGCGCGTTCGTTGCCGAAGGCGTCGACCTGAACCGAGTGGTCGATCACCAGGTCGACGTCGACCAGCGGGTTGATCGCGGCGGGGTCGCCGCCGATCTCCTCCATCGCGTCGCGCATCGCCGCCAGGTCGACCACGGCGGGGACCCCGGTGAAGTCCTGCATCAGGACGCGGGCCGGCTGGAAGGGGATCTCGGCGCTCGGGTCGGCGGCGGCGTCCCAGGAGGCGATCGCCTCGACGTCGGCGGCGCTGACCGAGACCCCATCCTCCAGCCGCAGCACGTTCTCCAGCAGGACCTTGATCGAGTAGGGCAGCCTGGCTACGTCAAAGCGCTCCTGCAGAACGTCCAGCCGGAAGATCTCGAACTCTTTCCCTCCAACCTGGAGGGTGGAACGGGCGCCAAAGGAATCGCTGCTCACAGGTTCATCCTAGGAAAACCGGCGAGGGGGCAAATCAGCGCTTGTCGGCCGAGTGGCCGGAGGCAATGTCTTTTGCCGCCTTTTGGCCAGCTGAACCGCTTTGGACCCTGACGCTGAGGGAAGGGCTCACTAGTGCTAGATGGGCTCCGGCTCGCTGGGTCAGTGGGGCGATGGTTACCTCGACCTTGTTCTTCTCGATTGCCTTGACCGTTGCGGCGCCGACCTCCTCGGGGGTGGAGGTGCCCATTCCGGGTGGTGGCTTGGCGCCGGCGTCGGCGAACATGCCGGCTTCGCGGATGAAACCCGGCGAGACGATCGAGACGCCGACGCCGCGGGGGCCGAGGTCGGCGCGTAGGCCGAGGGCGAAGCCCCGCAGGCCGAACTTGGTCGCGTTGTAGATGGAGCTGCGGGGGCTGGCGGCCTTGCCGGAGAGCGAGGCGACGAAGACGAGATGGCCGGAGCCGGCCTCGAGCATCGCCGGATAAAGGGCGCGGGCGAGGAGCATCGGCGCCTCGAGGTTGACCCGCAGGGCGCGCTTCACCTCCTCGGGGCTGAACTCGTCCAGCCTGCCGGCGCCGGGCAGGCCGGCGTTGGCGATCAGGATCTCGGTGCCGGCGGCCTCGGCTGCGAGGCGCTCGGCGGCGTCGGGGTCGGCCAGGTCGGAGGGGAGCACCGAGTGGCCGTTGCCCGGCAGTTCGGCGGCGAGAGCCTCCAGCGCCTCGGGGTTGCGAGCGCTGAGCGCGACCTGCGCCCCGCGCTCGGCCAGCGACCTCGCGATCGCCCTCCCAAGGCCGCCGGTTGCCCCGGTTAGCAGCGCTTTTCGGCCCGAAAGGTTCATCCCAGGGCGCAAGCTACCAGCCGAGACGTCGAACAGAACCCTGATGAGAGAGGGATTCTCGACCAAATATTTGCGTTTTGTGAGCAGAGCGCCGGCCGATCGTCTACACTGCCCGCGTTCGATCACCGAAACGCCGAATCCCTGGCGCAAAGAGCGTTTGGGGAACGGGGGAACCACGTTTTCGGGGCGAGCCCGCCAATCAGGCGGGGGCGCAAGCTCCTTTCGCGCTAGCCCGACAGCTAACCCCGTAGGCCGACGAAGGAGAATCGGTTTGCTTTACAACTTCAGGTTGGCTGGGCTTGCGTTCGTCGTCGCCCTCGTCGCAACCGTTTTCATCGCGCCCGGCGCCGCTTCGGCCCGCTGCAACGGCGGCGGCCTGTCGTCCTCCGAAGTTGACGTCTGCGCGCCGACCGCGAAGGCCAAGCTGCTCGCGGACGGCACCCTGGTGCCGCCGAAGAGCGCTCCCGCCAAAGTCAAGGCGGTGATCGAAGCGGCCAACAAGATCCGCACCAAGCCGTACATCTTCGGCGGCGGCCACGCCCGCTGGTGGGACAAAGGCTACGACTGCTCCGGCGCCGTCAGCTACGCCCTCCACGGCGGCGAATTCCTCGGAAGCCCCCTCCCCTCCACCTCGCTGGCCAAGTGGGGCGAAGAAGGCGAAGGGCGCTGGATCACCGTCTTCACCAACCCGGGCCACGCCTACGCCGTGATCGCCGGCTGGCGCTGGGACACCTCCGGCAGCACCAACGGCGAAACCGGGCCCCGCTGGCGCGAAGAATCGCGCAGCAGCGCCGGCTTCCTCGCGCGCCACCCCACCGGCTACTAGACGTACTCCAGTTCGGCTAAGACGTGCGGGCTAGATTGGCCTTGCATTCCCGGACGCCGCGGATAACGTCATACGCATAGGCGCGTCCGTTCCCGACATCCGTCTCACCGGCCTCAGCAAATACTACGGCGAGGTCGCGGCGGTTGCTGGGATCGACCTGGAGATAGCGCAGGGGGAGTTCTTCACCATGCTCGGTCCGTCGGGCTCGGGGAAGACGACGACGCTGCGGATGATCGCCGGCTTCGAGGACCCAACCGACGGCACGATCGAGCTGGCCGGCGAGGACGTCAGCGGCGTCCCGCCCTACGACCGGGCGGTCAACACCGTCTTCCAGGACTACGCCCTGTTCCCGCACATGAGCGTCGGGGAGAACGTCTCCTACGGGCTGAAGGTCGCCGGCGTCGCCAAGGCCGAGCGGGCCCAGCGCCGCGACGAAGCGCTGGAGATGGTCCGCCTGCCCGGCTACGCCGACCGCAAGCCGGGCGAGCTCTCCGGCGGCCAGCGCCAGCGGGTGGCGCTGGCGCGGGCGATCGTCAACCGGCCCAAGGTGCTGCTCCTCGACGAGCCGCTCGGCGCGCTGGACCTGAAGCTGCGCGAGGAGATGCAGACCGAGCTGAAGGCGATCCAGGGCGAGGTCGGGATCACCTTCGTCTACGTCACCCACGACCAGGACGAGGCGCTGACGATGAGCGACCGCATCGCCGTCTTCAACGACGGCCGGATCGAGCAGGTCAGCCCGCCGCTCGAGCTTTACGAGCACCCCGCCAACGAGTTCGTCGCCGGCTTCGTCGGCGTCTCCAATCTGATCGAGCGCGACGGCGAACGGATGACCATCCGCCCCGAGAAGATCGAGCTGCTCGAGCCCGGCGCCGCGACCGGCGGGCTCTACACCGAGCGCGGCCGCATCGTCGACGTCGGCTACGCCGGATCGGTTACCCGCTTCACGGTCCAGCTGGACACCGGGGAGAAGCTTCAGCTCGTCAGACAGAACGTGGAGAGCGCGTCTTCGGATGCGTTGCCAGTGCAGGGAAACGAAGTCCTAGTCGGGTGGCGACCCGAGCACGCGGCCGCCGTCGGCGGGAAGTCAACCAAACAGGAGGTAGCACCATCATGAGTAGAAGGGATGGCAACCCCGCCCGCACGGCGTGGCTCGTCGTCGCCGGCCTGGTCGTCTTCATGCTCGTCCTCGCCGGTTGCGGCGGCGGGGACGACTCGACCACCGGCGGCAGCAGCGATGAAGCGCTGCAGAAGATCGGCAAAGGCGAGGGCGAAGTCTCGCTCGTCTCCTGGGCCGGCTACGTCGAACCCGGCTGGAGCAAACCGTTCGAACAGAAAACCGGCTGCAAAGTGAACAACAAGGAAGCCGGCACCTCTGACGAAATGGTCGAGTTGATGAAATCCGGCCAGTACGACGGCGTCTCCGCCTCCGGCAACGCCACCGCCCGCCTCGTCGCGGCCAGCCTCGTCGCTCCGGTCAACACCGACCTGGTCCCCAACTACAAAACGGTCTTCGCCGACCTCAAGGACCAGCCGTACAACACCTTCGACGGGGTCAACTACGGCATCCCGCACGGCCGCGGCGCCAACCTGCTGATGTGGAACCCGAGCGAGGTGAAACCGGCTCCGGATTCGTGGAACGTGACCATGGATCCCAAAGTCGCCTCCAAATACAAGGGCAAAATCAGCCAGTACGACGACCCGATGTCGATCGCCGAAGCGGCCGTCTACCTGAAGACCCACGAACCCGACCTGGGGATCGAAAACCCCTATGAGCTGAACGAAGAGCAGTTCAACGCGGCGGTCGACCTGCTGAAAGAACAGCAGGCCAACGTCGGCGAATACTGGGGCGAAGCGGCCAAGCAGATCTCCGGCTTCGCCAACGGCGACAACGTCGTCGGCACCACCTGGCAGTACCAGTACTTCGCGCTGAAAGGCGAAGGCGTGCCGGTCGAAGCGAGCCCGGCGAGCCAGGGCTTCCTGCCCGAAGAGGGTGCGACCGGTTGGTCGGACACCTGGATGATCGCCAAGGACGCCAAACATCCCAACTGCATGTACGAGTGGATGAACTGGATCATCGAACCGAAAGTCAACGCCGAAGTGGCGGAATGGTTCGGTGAGGCGCCGGCGCAGGAACTCGCCTGCAAAGAGACCGAAAACAAGAATTTCTGCGCCGAATACCACGCCGAAGACGTGAAGTTCTGGGACCGGGTCTACTACTGGGAAACCCCGCTCGCGGACTGCGGCGACGGCTCGGAAGATTGCAAGGACTACAACGACTGGGTGAAAGCCTGGACGTCGATCAAAGGCTGACGACGGTCTGATCGATGGCGTCTGAAGCGGTCGTGGAGAGGAGGTCGGTCGGCCACAGGCTGGCCGACCTCTTCCACGGCCGCCGGCGCCTGCAGGTAGGGGCGCTGCTGGCCGGCCCGGTGGGCTGGCTGGTGGTCGGCTACCTGGGCTCGCTCGCCCTGTTGCTGGTCGCCGCCTTCTGGTCGGTCGACCCGCTCAGCGGGCTGACCGAAAAGAGCTTCACCCTCGAAAACTTCGAAGCGCTGGTCAACGAACCGGTCTACCGCGACATCATCTGGCGGACGGTCCGGACGGCGCTGCTGGTGACGATCACCGACGCGGTGATCGCCTTCCCGATCGCCTTCTACATGGCGAAGCTGGCGAGCCGCCGCGGCAAGGCCCTGCTGGTGATCGCGATCCTGCTGCCGCTCTGGTCGAGCTACCTGGTCAAGGTCTACGCTTGGCGGACGCTGCTCTCCGCCAACGGGGCGATCAACTGGGCGCTGGAACCGATCGGGCTGAACGGGCCCGGCTACGGCACCACCGCGGTCTGGCTGGTGATGAGCTACCTCTGGCTGCCGTACATGATCCTGCCGATCTACGCCGGGCTGGAGCGGATCCCCAACTCGCTGATCAGCGCCTCCGAGGACTTGGGAGCCTCGCCCTTCACCACCTTCCGGCGGGTGATCCTGCCGCTCAGCTTCCCGGCGGTCGTCGCCGGCTCGATCTTCACCTTCTCGCTGACCCTGGGCGACTACATCACGCCGCGGCTCGTTTCCAACGATCAGTTCATCGGCAACGTCATCTTCAGCAACGTCGCCAACAACCAGCCGTTCGCCGCCGCTCTGGCGACGGTGCCCATCGTGGTGATGATCGCCTACCTGCTGGTCGCCCGGCGCCTGGGAGCGTTCGAGCATGTCTAGGTGCGGAGGGGGGCGATGAGGCTCTCGAAGCGCTCGCAGATGCTGCTGCGGATCGCCGTCGCGGTCGGGCTGGCGTTCATCTACATCCCGCTGGTCGTGATCTTCATCTACGCCTTCAACTCGAGCAAGATCCTCGAGTGGCCGCCGCCCGGCTTCACCACCCACTGGTTCGACCAGGCGTTCAGCAACGAGGCGGCGCGCGAAGCGTTCTTCACCTCGCTGAAGGCGGGCGTGGCGGCGACCGCGATCGCCCTGGTCCTCGGCACCCTGGCCTCGCTGGCCGTCGCCCGGCACCGGTTCTTCGGGCGGGAGACGATCTCCTTCCTGGTGATCCTGCCGATCGCCCTGCCGGGGATCGTCACCGGCGTCGCGATCAGCAACACCTTCACCCAGGTGCTCGACGTCCCGCTCAGCCTCTTCACGGTGATCGTCGGCCACGCCACCTTCTGCATCGTCGTCGTCTACAACAACTCGGTCGCCCGCCTGCGCCGCCTCTCGGGCTCCTTCGAGGAGGCCTCGGCCGACCTCGGCGCCCACACCTGGCAGACCTTCCGCTACGTCACCTTCCCGGGGATGAAAAGCGCCCTCATAGCCGGCGGCCTGCTCGCCTTCGCCCTCTCCTTCGACGAGATCATCGTCACCAACTTCACCATCGGCGCCGGCGAACAGACCCTCCCCATCTGGATCTTCTCCAACCTCTTCCGCCCCCGCGAACTCCCGATCGTCAACGCCGTAGCGGTGATAGTGATCCTGATCTCGATCATCCCCGTCTACCTGGCCCATCGCCTGGGCGGCGACGAGAGCGGCCCCACCGCCGGCCGCGGCGCAGGCGGCAAGGGCGGCGGCGTGGAGACCGAGGCCACCGCGGTCCCCTGATCTGCGAGTCGCCAAGCTAAGCTGGCCAACAATGGAGGCGACGGAGCGGTTGTTGAGGCTGTTCCCTGGTCTGCTCGCCGGAGGTCTGGCGATCGTCTATGTATTGGGAGCCATCGCGACCGGAAGCGAGTTCTCCGGCGCGGGGATCGACCCCCGTGATGCCGTACCGCTTCTTTCCGTCGAGCAGCTACTCGCTCGAGGTATCGGGGTACTGGTGAAGCCAACCGCATTTCTCCTCATCTTGGCGCTCGCTCTTTTTTTCTTGCAAGTGCTTGTCGCGCAGATAGTCCGGCAGCATCTCAGGCGCGGCCTCGACGAGGATCAAGACACCAGCGACATCAGAACCGACATCTTCTTCGGTCTGCTGCTGGTCTTGGTTGCACTGCTATTCATTCCGCTTAACCAAGTCGTTGGGTATCTAATCTTGGTCATCACCTTCTGGATTGGGATATCACTGCCCACTACCTATCCTTCGATGCCGTCCCGTTGGCAGCGTTTGCTTCCGCTTTTATTTGTAATCGGATTGCTCATAAGCCAGGGGGTTCTTGCCTACATGGATCCCGCGCCCTTAGGGAGGGTTTCCCTTGATCTCAAGCGCGGTCAGGAACAAGATGGGTTTTACGTAACCCATAGTGATTCGACCTGGTACCTCTACGATGATGATGGGGAGGAGATCAAAGCCTTCGCCGACGAGTCCGTCGACTCGGCCACGCTCGCTGAGCGACCCGACAGCTCTAGCAACGACGACAAGTCCCTTGGCGCCTACGCCTGGGGGGCGATTGTCGATGTCCTTCCGGTCTGACTCCGAACGGGCGTGACCGTCGCGAGAGGCGACTCAGCTCGCCGTACGTACAGCGGGCTCGGTTCGTGCGCTAAAGCGGGATGTTGCCGTGCTTGCGCTTCGGCTGCTCGACCCGCTTGGTCTGCAGCATGCGCAGCGCCCGGATCAGCTTCGGACGGGTCTGACGGGGCTCGATGACGTCGTCGATGTAGCCGCGCTCCGCCGCCGAGTAGGGGTTGGCGAAGTGGGCTTTGTAGTCGTCGATCAGCTTCTGGCGGCGCTCGTCGGGGGTCGGCGAGCTGGCGATGTCCTTGCGGTAGATGATGTTGACCGCGCCCTCGGGGCCCATCACCGCGACCTCCGCCGTCGGCCAGGCGACGTTGTAGTCGGCCAGCATGTGCTTCGAGTTCATCACGTCGTAGGCACCGCCGTAGGCCTTGCGGGTGACGACGGTGAGCTTCGGCACGGTCGCCTCGGTGAAGGCGTAGAGCAGCTTGGCGCCGTGGCGGATGATCCCGTTCCACTCCTGGTCGGTGCCGGGAAGGAAGCCGGGAACGTCGGTGAAGGTGAGGATCGGGATGTTGTAGCAATCGCAGGTCCGCACGAATCGGGCCGCCTTCTCGGAGGCCTCGATGTCGAGCACGCCGGCGAGGAAGGCCGGCTGGTTGCCGACGATCCCGACCGGATAGCCGTCGAGGCGGGAGAAGCCGCAGACGATGTTCTTCGCGAAGTGCTCGTGGACCTCGAAGAACTCCTCGTCGTCGACGACCCGGGCGATCACGTCGCGCATGTCGTAGGGCTTCTGCGGGTCGTCGGGGACGAGCGTGTCGAGCTCGTCGTCTTCGCGCTCGGGGTCGTCCGAGGGCTCGAAACGCGGCGGCGCCTCGAGGTTGTTCGAGGGCAGGAAGCTCATCAGGTAGCGCACGTCCTCGAGGCAGCTCTCCTCGTCCTCGGAGGCGAAGTGGGCGACGCCCGACTTCGAGTTGTGGCTCATCGCCCCGCCGAGCTCCTCGAACTCGACTTCCTCGCCGGTCACGGTTTTGATCACTTCCGGGCCGGTGATGAACATGTGCGAGGTCTCTTTGACCATGAAGATGAAGTCGGTCATCGCCGGCGAGTAGACGGCACCGCCGGCGCAGGGGCCCATGATCAGGCTGATCTGCGGGATCACGCCCGAGCACTTGACGTTGCGGACGAAGACGTCGCCGTAGGCGCCGAGCGAGACGACGCCCTCCTGGATCCGCGCCCCGCCGGAGTCGTTGATGCCGATCACCGGCGCCCCGACCTGCGCGGCGAGGTCCATCACCTTGCACATCTTCTCCGCCATCACCTCGCCGAGGCTGCCGCCGAAGACGGTGAAGTCCTGGGAGAAGACGAAGACGGTGCGACCGTCGATCGTGCCGTGACCGGTGACGACGGCGTCGCCCCAGGGCCGGTTTTTCTGCATCTCGAAGTCGTAGGTGCGGTGGCGGACGAAGGTGTCGAGCTCCTCGAAAGAGCCGGGGTCGAGCAGCTTCTCGATCCGCTCGCGGGCGGTCATCTTGCCTTTCGCGTGCTGCTTCTCGACCGCCGCCTCGGAGGCGGAGTGGACCGCCGCCTCGCGCAGCTCGCGCAGGTAGGTGAGCTTCTCGTCGTGGGTTTCGGGGTTTCGCTCGCGCATAGGTGGGTGGGGCCGGTCAGGAGAACCTTGGACGGGCCGCGGCATTCTATTTGTGGCGGCTGCGCGGCGTCCCCAGACAGCCGAAGGGCCCGCCGAAGCGGGCCCCTCGTACTTTCCACGATGCGATTGAATCTACAGTTCTGCGCAGATCGCGAACGCCTCGAGCGACCAGGTTCCCCCCGGGGTGTTGTCGACGTCCCGGGCGAAGGCCTGCCAACCGGTCCGGGTCGTTCCCGACGAAGCCGGGTTGGAGCCGGTGAGGGCGACATCCTGGAGATTCCCGTTGACCCGCGCGCCGCCGCCTATCGCCTGCTTGCCAGTTGGGCAGGTGGCTTCGGCCGACCTTTCGATCGTGTTGTTGGACGCGCTTTCGCTGTTGACGTAGGTGACGTTCTTGACCAGCTGGGCGTAGAACGCAGCCGACAGCTTCGGGGCGGTGATCGCTTCGTTGCCGATCTTGCCGGTGGCGACCGCTTCCGCCCCGATCTTGCCGTTGGTCACCGCGTCCTTTGCCAGCGCCTTGGCGGTCACCGCTTCTTTCGCGAGCTTGGCGGCGCTGACCGAGCCGTTGGCGAGTTTCACGCCGGTTACGGCCCCGTTGCCGAGGTCGGCGGTGACGACGCCGTTGTTCTTGATTTTCCCGGAGGTGACCGCCTGGGTCTTGATTTTGGCGTTGGTTACCGCCTGGCGGGCGATGTTGACGGTCTTCACCTGGCCGGCACTCAGTTTGGTGGCCGCCACCGCGGTCGCGCTGAGGGCGATGAAGACGGCGGTGACAGACAGGACGTTGGCAACCGTGAGGTGCCGCTTCAGGGTGTTCACTCGGAATCTCCTTTTGGACTTCGTTGTCAGCTGAAGGGCCGGCGCTGCGGCTCCGCGAGGCGGTCGAGGACGGCTTCCAGGTCGGCCTCGGCCAGACCGGTGTCCTCACCGGCGCGGATCTCGACCCGGGTGCCGAACCCCTTCTCGGCCATCGTCACCTCGACCCCGTCGAACTCACGGATCAGCTCCGCCAGCTCAGGCTCGGACTTCATCAGCGTCCTGGACACCTCGATCATGCAGGCCGCTTCCACCGGAAGGAGCGCGTTCCTTCCCGGCCAAGCGACCTGGGATGAACCGTTCAGGGGGAGAGTTCGCGCGTATCCGACATTGACCCCATTCAGGTGTGGTCAATGTCGGATACGCGCTCTAGGAAAACTTGGGAACTCGCCGGTAGGCAACACGGAATCGTGACCCGTCGACAGTTGCTGGCGCTGGGGTTCAGATCTCGCTCGATCGAGCATCGTCGCGCGAGCGGTCGCCTGCATCTCGTGACTCGCGGCGTCTATGCGGTTGGCTGGCCCGCACTCGACAGGCGTCGGCAGTGGATGGCCGCCGTACTCGCTTGCGGCCAAGGGGCCGCACTCAGTCACCGCAGCGCCGCGGCGCTGCTTGGGATCGGCAGTGAGGTGCCGGGCCGTATCGATATAAGCGTCCTTCGCCGTTGCGAACTGAGACGACCAGGCCTGCTGATTCGAGGTCGGCCGAGTCTCGAAGCGAGCGACATCGGCTCCAGCGACGGCATTCCGGTCACGTCGCCTGTTCGAACTCTCGTCGATCTGACGACCGAACTGGACATCCTCACCGTGGAGCGAGCGGTAAACGACGCCGACAAGCGCGGTCTGGTCGACCCCGAAACACTGCGCGAAGAGCTGGCCCGCTTCCACGGCGAGCCGGGTGTCCGCCCGCTGCGTCTTCTGCTCGACAAGCTCTTCTTTCAACTCTCTGACTCGGACTTGGAGATCTATTTCCGCCGGATAGTCACAGGAGCGAAATTGCCGATGCCGCTCAGCAAACAGCGCATCAACCGATATGAGGTCGACTTCTTCTGGCCCGATCTTGGGTTGGTGGTTGAGACCGACGGTCTCCGCTATCACCGCACCCCTTCAACTCAGACGCGAGACGCTCGCCGTGACCGCGCCCACGTCATGGCGGGTATGACGCCGCTTCGCTTCACCCACTACGAGGTTCGCTACGAACCGGCCCGGGTTCGGGCCGCGCTCACCAAGACGATCGACCTCCTCAAACACCGCATCCGACATTGACCACACCTGACTGGGGTCAATGTCCGATGCGCGTCAGCCCCTAGAAGAAGGCGCCGCCCTTGTATTCGCCGAACACCTCGCGCATCGCGCCGCAGACCTCGCCGATCGAGGCGTTGGCTTTGAGCGCGACGCGGATCGGGTGTAGGAGGTTGCCGTCGCCGCGGGCGACGTCGCGCAGGGACTCCAGCTTGGCGTCGACCTCGGCCTGGTCGCGGTTCTCCTTGAAGGCCTTGAGCCGGGCCAACTGGCGCCGCTCGGCCTCGGGATCGACCTTGAGGATGTCGACGTCGTCGACCTGGTCGGTGACGAATTTGTTCACCCCGACGATGATGTCCTGGCCGCTCTTGTAGCGCTCGTGGTAACTGAGCGCGGACTCCTCGATCTCGCGCTGCATGAACTCCAGCGCCTCGACCGAGCCTCCGAGCTCTTCGACCTTCTCCATCAGCTCCCACGAGCGGAGTTCGATCTCGTCGGTCAGCGACTCCACGAAGTAGGAGCCCGCGAAGGGGTCGACGGTGTCGGCGGCGCCGGACTCGTACGCGATCACCTGCTGGGTGCGGAGCGCGATCCGGGCCGATCGCTCGGTCGGCAGCGCCAGCGCCTCGTCGAAGCCGTTGGTGTGCAGCGACTGGGTGCCGCCGCAGACGGCGGCAAAGCCCTGCAGGGCGACGCGGATGATGTTCACCTCGGGCTGCTGGGCCTGCAGGGTGACGCCGCCGGTCTGGGTGTGGAAGCGGATCTGCTGCGATTTCGGGTTCTCGGCCCCGAAGCGCTCGCCGACGATTTTCGCCCACATCCGCCGCACGGCACGGAACTTGGCGATCTCCTGGAAGACGTTGTTGTGGCCGTTGAAGAAGAAGGCCAGCCGCGGCGCGAACTCGTCGATCTTCAGGCCCCGCTCCAGCGCCGCTTCGACGTAGGCGATCGCGTTGGAAAGGGTGAAGGCGACCTCCTGGACAGCGGAGCAACCCTTCTCGCGGATGTGGTACCCGGAGATCGAGATCGTGTTCCATTTCGGCACGTTCTCGCGGCAGTACTCGAAGATGTCGGTGGTCAGCCGCATCGTCGGCTCCGGCGGGTAGATGTAGTTGCCGCGGGCCATGTACTCCTTCAGCACGTCGTTCTGGACCGTGCCGCGCAGCTTCTCGGAGGGCACGCCCTGCTCCTCGCCGACCAGCTCGTAGAGCAGCAGCAGGATCGCCGCCGGGGCGTTGATCGTCATCGAGGTCGAGACGCCGTCGAGGGGGATCTGGTCGAAGCAGATTCGCATGTCCTCGATCGTGTCGATCGGGACGCCGGTGCGGCCGACCTCGCCGTGGCAGAGCGGGTCGTCGGAGTCGCGGCCGAGCTGGGTCGGCAGGTCGAAGGCCATCGAGAGCCCGGTCGAGCCGTGCTCGATCAGGTAGCGGTAGCGCTCATTGGTGTCCTCGGGGGAGGCGAAGCCGGCGTACTGGCGCATCGTCCAGAGCCGGTCGCGGTACATCCCCGCGTGGATCCCGCGGGTGAACGGCGGCGCGCCGGGTTCGCCGAGCCGCTCCTCGAGGCCGGGGGCGACGTCGCCCCCGTCGTAGAGGGGCTGGATCTCGATCCCGGAGTCGGTGAAGACGCGCTCGTCGTCGGGGCCGACGAGCGGCGCGATCGTGCGGTGGGCCTCGGAGGACCCGGTTCCGTCAGCGGCAGGCATCGGACGGGAGGATATTGAGGCGGCGGTTCCGGCCGCAGGCCGGGAGCGCTCGGTTCTCTAATCGCCGGCGCCGACGAGGCGCTCGACGCCGCTGCGCTCGATCGTCCGCCGCAGGCCCTCGGTCAGCTCGACCGCCGGTTCCCAGCCGAGCAGGTCGCGGGCGCGGCCGATGTCGGGCTGGCGCTGCTGCGGGTCGTCGGTGGGCAGCGGCTCGTAGATGATCTCCGAGCGCGAGTCGGTCACCTCGATCACGGCCTTGGCGAGTTCCAGCAGGGTGAACTCGTTCGGGTTGCCGATGTTGACCGGCATGTGGATGTCGGACTCGGCGAGGCGGACGATGCCGTCGATCAGGTCGTCGACGTAACAGAAGCTGCGGGTCTGGCTGCCGTCGCCGAAGACGGTGATCGGCCGGTCCTGCAGCGCCTGGCGCAGGAAGGTCGGGATCGCGCGGCCGTCGTGGGCACGCATCCGCGGCCCGTAGGTGTTGAAGATGCGGACGATCGCCGTGTCGAGCCCCTGCTGGCGGTGGTAGGCCATCGTCAGCGCCTCGGCGTAGCGCTTCGCCTCGTCGTAGACGCCGCGCGGGCCGATCGGGTTGACGTGGCCCCAGTAGTCCTCCTTCTGCGGGTGGACCTGGGGGTCGCCGTAGACCTCGCTGGTCGAGGCGATCAGGAAGCGGGCGCGCTTGAACTTGGCGACACCGAGCATGTGGTGAGTGCCGTGCGAACCGACCTTGAGCGTGTGCAGCGGCAGCCGCAGGTAGTCGATCGGGCTGGCCGGCGAGGCGAGGTGGTAGACGAAGTCGACGTCCTCGGGAATGTCGACCTTCTCCGTGATGTCGATGTTGCGGAAGTCGAACCGCTCGTCACGGATGTGGGCGATGTTCTCCAACGAACCCGTCTCGAGGTTGTCGATGCAGATGACCCGGTGCCCGTCGCCGAGCAGCCGCTCGCAGAGGTGAGAACCGAGGAAGCCGGCGCCGCCGGTGACTACGCAAGTGCTCATCGGGCGATCCTAGCGAGCCGCGACTCGGCGGAGTCTGCCGCGGAGGCTGCCGCAATTTCCGAATTTCGGATTGGGGAATCCGTCCAACAGGGGGGAGAGAAATGCCGCCCCCGTGCCTGGCGCTGGCAGTGTCCGATGCGAAGAACTGAAGCGGCAGGGGGAAATCGAACGGTGAAGACGATTGGCGCCGAGCGGGAGACGCTGCGGCCGGAAAGCAGCGAGGGCGCGGCCCGCAAGCGCATCGCCGTCGAGACTTACGCGCGGAACGAAACGACTTTGCGCCGCACCGCGCGCCGATACTCGCTCTGCGCCGACGACGTCGAGGAAGCCCTGCAGCGCAGCCTGGAGATCCTGCTGCGCAAAGCCCCCAGCGACGACCCGCTGGAACTGATCAAGTGGCTGCAGACCGTCGTCAAGCACGAGGCGCTGGGGGTAAGGCGGGAGCGCGAGCGCGAGCTCGCGGGACCGGCGGCGAGGCCGGCGGACGACGAGGACTGGGTGGCGATGCTCCCGGCAGCCGCCAGCGGCCCGGCCGAGCAGGTCGAGCGCCGGGAGGAGATCGCCCGCAGCCGCGAGGCGCTGCAGGCCCTGAAGCCGCAGGAGCTGCGCGCGCTGACCCTATTCGGGGAGGGCTACTCCTACGCCGAGATCGGCGAGATCACCAACTGGAGCCACACCAAGATCAACCGCTGCCTGGCCGAGGGCCGCGAGCGGTTCCGGCGGCTGATCGCCCACAGCGAGGCCGGCGGCCGCTGCGCCGAGCTGCAGCCGCTGCTCTCCTCCTTCTGCGACGGCGAGGCCTCGCCCGAGGAGGTCGGGGAGCTGCGCGAGCACCTGCGGGCGTGCGGCCACTGCCGGGCGACGCTGCGCGCCTACCGGCTGGCGCCCAAGGCCGCGGCGGCGCTCACCCCCCTCCCCCTCCACCGCGGACTGTGGGAAAGGGCCCAGGAGGCGTTCTCCAACCTCGCGGGGCGAGTCGCCGGGGGCGGCGAGCCCGCTACCCAGGTCGCGACCGGCGGCGCGGGCGGCGGCGCCGTCGCCTTCGTCAAGATCGCCGCGGTCTGCATCGGGACGGCCGGTGGCGCCGCCTGCGTCGCCGGTGGCCTGGTGCCGGCGACGGACCTCAACGGCAGCGAGACCCAGCGGCCGCGCGCCGAGCGGTTGGTTGGCGCACCGGCCCCGACGCCGACCCCCCAGGTGCAGTACGAGCCGGAGGTGCCCGAGCCCGAGCCGGCACCCAAGCCCGAGTCGCATCGCGAGCCATCCCGCCAGGAACAGCCGGCCGAAGCTGAACCGGCCCCGGCCGAAAGCGCTCCGGTCGAACCGGTCCCGGTCGCCGAACCAGCTCCGGAACCGGCGCCGGTGGAAAGCGGCGGCGGCGGCAGCCCGGCGGGGGAGTTCGGCCCGTGAAGCCGGCGACGACGAAGGTGCTCGCGGCTGTGCTGGCGATCTCCCTGGCGGTGGCGGCCGAGGCCGTCGCCGCCAGCGGCGTGCTGAGCCCAACGATCGGATCCTCCTGGCAGGCCAAGCGCGCGTTCGCGATCGATTGGGACCCCATCGCGCCGCCCGATCCGACCGAAGCCGTCTACGAGATCCGGAACTCCCAGGGCCAGCTGGTCGACGACTTCCGCCGGCCGATCGGCGAAATGCTGAAGGACGTCTCGGTGCCGACGGCTCCCGATGCCTACACCCTCGACGCCTGGCTGGTGAACGGCTCCGGCGGCGCGGGCCCGCGCTCGAGCACGACGCTGCGCTTCGACAACGCGGCGCCCCCGCCACCCGGACTCGAATCCTCTCCCGGCTGGTTGCTTGGCGCCCAGTCCGCCGTCGTCGGCATCGTCCCGCCAGTCGGCCCGCCGCTGTCGGGCATCGGCGGCTTCGCGATCGCGCTCGACGGCGGCAGCGGCAGCTCGCCCTGCGGCCAGGTGGATCGCTGCCTCGCGGCGGAGATCGACCTCCCCGGCGCCGCGGGTGGCGTCCTGTCGCTGGGAACGCTTCCCGAGGGGGTCCATCTCGTCCGCGCCGTGACCGTCTCCGGCTCGGGAGTCCCCTCTCAGGTAACGACCACCGCCCTTCGCGTCGACGCCAGCGTTCCAGTCCTCTCGCTCGATGGCATACCCGGGGGCTGGAGCAACCGGCCGGTGACGGTGACCGCCCGCGCCGCGGACTCGCTCTCGGGGATGACGGCTGCCGGCTCGTTCGGCCCCTTCACCGCGATCGCCGTCGACGGCGCGGCGCCGGCGCGGGCGCCCGGCGAGACGGTCGGCGCCTGGGTCGGCGGCAGCGGGGTCCACGCGGTCGAGTACTTCGCTCGCGACGCGGCCGGAAACGTCAGCGACGCAGCCCGGGCGACGGTCCGAATCGACGAAGACCCGCCCGAGGTCTCCTTCGCCGCCGCCCAGGACCCCGCCGAACCGGAGCGGATCGAAGCGACCGTCGGCGATCCGCTCTCGGGACCGAGCCTCGACCGCGGTTCGATCGGCGTCCGCCTCAGCGGGACCCGCGCCCCGTTCCAGGCCCTGCCGACGCGCAACGCCGGCGACCGGCTCGTAGCCCGCTGGGACTCCGATTCCTACCCACCCGGCAAATACGAGTTCCTCGCCACCGGCTACGACGTCGCCGGCAACGCGGCGGCGGGGACGAACCGCGCCCGCGGGGGCCGCATGGTCCTGGTCAATCCGCTGAAGGCGCAGGTCGAGCTGAAGGCCGACCTCTCCGGTCGCCGCCTCGCGGGAGCCCTGCGCCGGATCGGCGGCGGCCCGATCGCTGGCCAGGCCGTCGTCGTCACCGAGACCTTTGCCGCGGGGTCGAGACCGCGGCAGCGCGTCACCGTCGTCGGCACCGACCACGAGGGAGCCTTCGCGCTGCGCCTCAGGCCGGGACCGAGCCGGGACGTGATCGCCCGTTTCGGCGGCACGCCGCTGCTCAGTCGCGCGGCCAGTCGCGTCGCTCGCATCGAAGCCGCAACCGGAATCCGCCTCCGAGCCTCGGCGGCGACGGCCAAGGTCGGCGGCAGGCCGATCGTCTTCAGCGGCAGGGTCGTGCGCAGGGGTGCGGCGAACGTTGCCGGTCTTCCGATCGAGCTGCAGTTCCGCTTCCGCGGCGGCGACTGGAGCGAGTTCCGCACCGTCGAGGCAGATGCCCGCGGCCGTTTTCGCTATCGCTACCGGTTCAGCGACGACGACAGCCGAGGCGTCCGCTTCCAGTTCCGCGCCCACGTAAAAGGCCGCGAGGGCTGGCCCTACGGACCAGGCACCTCGCGGCCTGTGCAAGTCACCGGCCGGTAGCCGGTTGGGACTGCTTACCGCAGGGCTGCGAGCTGGTCGCTGACACTGCCGACCAGGCCCTGGGCGCTGTCGACGACGCCCTGGGCGCGGGAGGTCTGCTCCTCGATCGCCTTGCGGACGCGCTGCTCGACTTCGTTGCGGTTGCGCTTGATCGAGGTCTCGACGTCGCGCTGGCGCTTGCGGGCCTCGCGCTCGACCTGGTTGCGGGTCTTGCGGGCCTCGGTGAGGGCTTTGCGGCGGGCGGTGCTGCCGCGGCGCTCGGTCCGTTTCAGCGATTTGCGCAGGTTGCTGCGGTAGCTCTTGACCTGTTTCTGGGCCTTGCTGCGGTCGGTCCAGGGCTCGACCAGGTCGGAAACCCGGTCGCTGACCGCGAGGACGGCGCCGACGGGGAAGTCGACAGCGGTCTCGACCACGGTCTGGACCTGATTCTTCTCAGCAGCGGCGGCCTTGGTGGCGGCGCGCTTGGAAGCTTTTGCGGTTTTGGCCGCCGATTTTTTCGCTTCGGTGGTGGCGCGTTTCGCCTGGGTTTTCGATTTGCTGCCGTTTTTACTAGTTGCCATCTGAAGAAAACACTCCTCGATAAGGGATTGGGGGACTCGGGGACGCCCGAGTGTAGCGAACATAGGTTCGTAGGAACAGACGTTTGTAAACCGCTTGGGGAGAAGGGTTACGCGGTCTTCGCCAGTTGCGCCGCGCGGACGGTGGCGAGGCCGTCCTCGCCGTTGGCGGCGGCGATCGGATAGCGCGAGTCGAGGTCGAGCATCGCCTCGGAAAGCTCTCCGTCGCCGAAGGCGACGGCGCCCCCCGCCTCCCGCACGATCAGCTGGGCGGCGGCGGCGTCGACCGAGCGGCAGGACCGCAGGCTCAGCATCGCGTCGAAGCGGCCGGCGGCGACATAGGCGGCGGTGATCGCGATCGCGCCCACCACCCGCAGGCGGAAGACCTTGCCGGCGAGGGCTTCAAACGCCGGGAGCGACCATTCCGGCTCTGCCGACTCGAGGCCGACGACCTCGAGCCGCTCGGCCACGGGCGAAACCTGGATCGCCCGGCCGTTCAGCCGCGCGCCGGCTCCGCGGCCGGCGAGGAACTCCTCGTCGGCGCCGAAGTCGTGGACGAAGCCGAACTCGACGTCGGCCATCGAGGGCCCGGAGGCGACGGCGATCGAGACCGCGAAGGAGGGGATCGTGCGGCGGGCGTTGAGCGAACCGTCGATCGGGTCGATCACGACCCGCTGCCCGCCGCCGGAGCCGAAGCTGACTTCGCCGCGCTCCTCGGAGACGGCGACGAAAGAGGCGCCGTCGGCGGCCAGCTTCTCCAGCTCGGCGAAGACGACGTCCTCGCAGCGGCGGTCGATGACCAAGGTGCGGTCGCCACCCTCGCCGATGCCCTCGTAGACGGTGCGCTCCTCGCTGGTCAGAGCCTCGGCGAAGATCGGGCGCTGCGCGGCGACGATGCGGCGGCAGATCGCCGGCCAGTCGGCGGAGAGGAGATCCATCGGGGGGATGCTAGAGATGCGCCGGTCAGGCGCTAGCTTTGGGTGGTGCCCGAGGAGCATTCCGCCTACGCCACTGGCGCCTCCGAGCGCGAGCGCGCCGTCGCCCACGCCGACGGGCCGCTGCTGATCCTCGGCGCGCCGGGCACCGGCAAGACCGAGCTGCTGGCCCGCCGTCTCGCCCACCTGGTCGCCGCCGGGACGCCACCCGAGGCAGTGCTGATGATCGCCTCCCGCCAGGCCACCGCCGGCCGCCTGCGGGAACGCTGCGAGGCGCTGCTGGAGGGTTCGTTCGAGGAGCTCTGGGTGGGCAGCTGGGAGACGATCGGCGAGCGGATCCTGCGCGAGCATCCCGAGGAGGCGGGCCTCGACCCGTTCTTCGACGTGCTCAGCCGCGGCGAGCGCCTGGCGATGCTGCTCGACCGGCTCGACGCGCTGCCGCTGCGCCGGCACGAGATCCGCGGCAACCCCGCCGGTCTGCTGGCGCGGCTGCTGGCGCGGATCGACCGGCTGAAGGCCGAACGGGTGGGACCGACGACGCTCTCCGAGCGGGCCGAGGCGCGGGAGGCCGCCGCCGGCGACGAGGCAGAGCGCGAGGCGGCGCGGCGCGAGCGCGAGTTCGCCGAGCTCTACGCCGCCCACGACCGGGTCCTCGCCGAGTCCGGCAGCCTCGACCGCGGCGACGTCTTCCTCGCCCTCGACTGCCTGCTGGTCGAGCGCCCGGACGTGCGGCGCCGGATCGCCGAGCGCTTCCGCTTTCTCGCGGTCGACGAACTGGAGGAGACGACCGCGGCGCAGCGGGCGGTGCTGGAGTCGCTCGCCGCCGACAACCCGAACCAGGTCTTCGTGCTCGAGCAGGGCGACGCCGAGACCGAGGCGCGGCTCGGAGACGAGTGGTTCGCCGGGTTGCACCCTGGCTGCGAGCGGATCCTGCTCGAGCGGCGCTTCCGCGACCCGAAGCTCGCCTTCTGGCGCTGCGGCAACGAGCGCGCCCAGGCGCAGGCGGTGGCGCGCGAGGTCGAGCACCTGGTCGCCGCCGGCACCGCGGCGGAAGAGATCTGCGTCCTCGTCGCCGACCCCGGCAAGCAGGGAATCGCGGTCGCCGCGGCGATGGAAGAGCGCGGCATCCCCCTCCACCTCTCCGGGCCGACGGCGCTGTTCCAGCGGCCGGAGGTGCGCGACGCGATCGCCTGGCTGCGCGTGCTCGCCGCCCCAGAGGACTCCGCCGCCGCGGCGCGGGCGCTGACCCGGCCGCCAGTCGAGCTGCGCTCCGCCGACCTGGCGCGGCTGACGACGATCGCCCGGCGCCGCAAGCTGGACATGGTCGCCGCCTGCGAAGCGGCGCTCGACAGCCCCCAGTTCCAGCCCGAGGCGCGGGAGCGGATCTCCACCTTCCTCAAGCTCTACAACGGTGCCGCCGCGGTGATGGAGGAACGGCGGCCCGACGTCTTCGTGCGGCGGCTGATCGAGCAGGTCGGGCTGCGCCGGCAGCGGCTCTTCGCCGCCCAGCCGGAGGTCGCCGAGCGGCTGCTCGGCCTCTCCCGCCTGGCGGAGCTGGCGACGGCCTGGTCGCGGCGCGAGCCGCACGGCTCGACCCGCGGCTTCGTCTCCTACCTGAGCGCCGTCGCCGAGGCCGGGGTCGAGCGCGAGGACGCCGAACAGCCGCGCTCGCCGGGGGCGGTCAACGTGATGGCGGCCGGGGCGGTCAAGGGGCTCGGCTTCGACCACGTCTTCGTCCTCGGCCTCGAGGAGGAGCGCGACTGGGAGCAGATCGGCTGGCCGGCGCGCAGCGGCCTCGTCCTCTCGCGGCTCGAGCGCGGCGGCGACGGCGAGGCGGCGCGGCCCTCCCACTACTACGAGCGGGCGCTGGCGGCGGCTGCGGACGGGGTCTTGGAGGAGGTCCACGAGGAGGAGCTCTTCGGCCCGGCGGAGGGTCTGCACGCGACCTACCGGGCGCTGCGAGAGCAGGTGCTCGAGGACTCCTGGCGGGCGGGACGGGAGCTCTCCGAGCCCCGGCTCGACACCGCGCTCGACGTGACCCGGGCGATTGCCCGCTACCTGGAGCTGCTGAAGCTGGCGGCGCTGGCGCAGCGGCCGGGCGAGGAGACCACCGCGGAGGCGATCGAGGCGGTCAACGGGCTGCTGCGCCAGGTGGCGACGCCGGAGCAGCAGGCCGAGCTCGACGCCTCCTCGCTCGACGCCTACCTGCTCGACTCCGAGCGCGAGCGCGGCCGCCGGCTGGATCTGGTCGCTGCACGCGAGGAGCCCTCGCTGGCCGCCTTCCTGCCGCGCCGCGGCGACGGCATGCTCAGCCTCTCGGCCTCCGACCTGACGCTGTACCTGACCTGTCCGCTGAAGTACAAGTTCGCCCGCGTCTTCGGCATCCCCCAGGAGCCGACGATCAACCAGCGCTTCGGGATCCTCTTCCACAACGTCCTCGAGCGCTTCCACAAGGAGCCGCCGGAGAATCCCGAGGACGGCTTACGGGAGCTGAACCGGCTGTTCGAGTCCGGCTGGCGGCGGACCGGGTTCGGCTCTAGCGACGACGAGCTGCAGTTCCGCGACCGCGCCCGCGAGGCGCTGCGCCGCTACTGGGAGAACGAGCGCGAGTCGGAGGGCGAGCCGGTCTGGCTGGAGCGCAAGTTCGACTTCAAGGTCGGCGACCACCACGTCCGCGGCCGGGTCGACCGCGTCGACCGCCTGCCCGACGGCGACTACGAGGTGATCGACTACAAGACCGGCGAGCGCAAGAGCGAAGAAGACCTCGACTCAGACCTGCAGCTTGCGCTCTACCGGATGGCCGCCCGCGAGGCCTGGGACATCGAGGTCAGCAGCGGCAGCTACTACTACGTGCTCGACGGCGACAAGGTCGCGGCGCCGACCAAGCCCGACGACGCCGAGCGAGTGGAGCGAACCGTCCTCCAAGTAGGAGAGGGCATCCTCTCCCAGGACTTCGAGCCCCGCCCCTCCCCCACCGTCTGCAGCTGGTGCGACTACCGCCTGATCTGCCCCGCGGCCGAAGTCTGATCAACTCAAAAACGCTCAGGGACGAAGGCTCCTGGCCGGGCGGGTCCACCGCGCCGGGAAGCACGGTCCTAAGGGGTTTGCTGTTTAAGAAGAGTCGTTTCCGCGTTGCCGCAGGAAGCGTTGGAAGTCCTGGGCGAGGGTGTCGGCTGAGGGGAGGTCGCCTTCCTCGTCCAGTAGCTCGGATTGCTCGGCCTCGATCCGGGAAACCAGCTCCTCGATCTCCGGATTCGCGGCGACGGCGCGGCCGATCTGCTCTTCGTAGTCGGCGGTTTCCTCCTCCAGCTCGGCCGCCTCGACGGCGATCCCGGTCAGGCCCTCGAGCCGGCGCAGCAGGGCCAGCGCCGCCTTCGGGTTGGGGACGGCGGCGACGTAGTGCGGGACCGCGGCCCAAAGCGAGGCGGAGTCGATGCCGCCTTGGCGGCAGAGGTCGTGGACGACGCCGACGATCCCGGTCGGCCCCTCGTAGCTGGAGCGCTCCAGCTCCAGCTCCTCGACCAGCTCGGGGCTGGAGGCGAGGCCGGTGATCGGCACCGGCAGGGTGTGGGAGACCTCGGCGATCAGCGCCCCGAGGGTGACGACCATGTCGACGCCGAGGGCGTCGGCAGCGGTCGCGATCGTCTCCGAGAAGGTGCGCCAGCGCAGGTTCGGCTCGGTCCCGTCGAGCAGGACCACGTCACGGTCGGCGCTGGGGATCCGGGCCGCGTAGAGGTTGTTCTCAGGCCACTCGATGCGGCGGGTCTGGCCTTCGTCGAGCACGATCGTCGGCCGGGTCGACTGGAAGTCGAAGTACTCCTCCGGGTCGACGCGGGCGACGAGGTCGGCGTCGAGCGAGGTGGCGATCGCCGTCAGCGCGGTCGAAGCCGAGGCGGCGGCGTCGTTCCAGCCGCGAAAGGCGCAGACCATGACCGGCGAGCGCAGGTGGGGCAGATCACCTTCCCAAGTGAGCGAATCCACGCTCACGAGCGTAGACCATGGAAGTTGCGCGCAAGCCGCCTAGGCCGAGCGCGCGCGGCGCACCAGCTGGGCCGCCATGAACAGCGCCAGGGCCGCGAAGGAGAGCTGCAGGGCGCGTTCGGAGACGTTGTTGGCGACCGCGACGCCGACCAGGACGCCGAGCGGCGAGAGGGCGCCGACGATCGCCGCCTCCCGCAGGCGGACGTTGCCGTAGCCGTACTGGCGGTAGGCGCCGACGATCGCGACGAGAACGATCATCAGCAGCGAGGTCGACTCCGCCTCGACCTGACTGAGGCCGATGAAGACCGTCAGCGCCGGGACGAAGAGGACGCCGCCGCCGACCCCGACCAGGCCGCCGGTGAGCCCGCCGAAGAGACAGATGAGGACCGCGGCGAGCTCATCCATGCCGGGCTCCGCTCACGAGAGGATCAGCTCCACGGCCATCGCCACCAGCAGGGCGGCGAAGAGGTAGGAGACGGTGCGTTGCGGGATCCGCTGCTGGATCGCGGTGCCGAGGACGACGCCGGCAATCGCCGGGATCGCCAGCAGCAGGCCGGTGCCGACGTGGACGTTGCCGTAGATGCCGCCCTGGGCGATCGCCCCGAGCAGGCCGATGACGATGATCGCTGCGAGGCTGGTGCCGGTGGCGAGCCGCTCGCCGTAGGCGAACCAGAAGATCAGCAGCGGCACGATGATCGTCCCGCCGCCGACCCCGAAGAGGCCGCTGAAGACGCCGGCGAGGGTGCCGATCGCCGCCAGCTTCCAGATCTCGTGGTCCGGGGTGTCTGAGTTCGAGGGTCCTATAGACCCCGTCAGCTCAGACACGTCGGGAAATCGCATCGCCAGCGGGCATCTCGCGATACTAGAGGCGTGCCTCACGGCCCAGAGAGCGGGAGCGACTGGGCGGCGCACCTGGCGCCGCTGCGCAGCGACCCCGGGCGGGCCGCGATCCTCACCGACGTCGACGGCACCCTGGCGCCGATCGTCGAGCGGGCCGAGGACGCGGCGGTGCCGGCGGCGGCGCGCGAGGCGCTGGCGGCGCTGAGCGAGCGCTACGGCCTGGTCGGCTGCATCTCCGGGCGCCGGGCCGAGGAGGCGCGGCGACTGGTCGGGCTCGACGCGCTCGCCTACGCGGGCAACCACGGCTTGGAGCTTTTGCTGCCGGGCGAGGACGCGGTGCGGCCGGATCCCTCGGTGGCCGGGCGCGAGACCGAAGCGGCCGAGTTCCTCGCCGCGCTCGACGGCGAGCGGTTGGCGTTCGGGCTGCGGCAGGAGGACAAGGGGCCGATCCAGGCGCTGCACTGGCGCGGCAGCTCCGAGGAGGCGGCGGCCGAGGCGCGCGCGCACGAGATCGCGAACGAGGCCGGCAAGGCCGGGCTGGAACCGCGCTGGGGGCGCAAGGTGCTGGAGCTGCGGCCGGTGGGCGGCGGCGGCAAGGACGGCGCCGTCGCCTCGCTGCTCGCCGACCAGCGGCTCGACCGCGCCACCTACGCCGGCGACGACCGCACCGACCTCGACGCCTTCCGCCGCCTGCGCGAGCTGCAGGAGGAGGGGCAGCTGGCCGCGGCTGTGTGCGTCGGCGTGCTCTCGGCTGAGGCGCCGGCCGAGCTGGCGGAGGAGTCCGACGTCACGGTCGACGGCGTCGGGGGCTGGCTGGCGATCCTCGAGTGGCTGGCCGAGCCGGGAGACTCACCCGCCTGATGCCCTACACCGACCTGCTCCGCCTCAGCGTCTTCATCACCGCCGCCGAGGCGACGGCGCTGGGAGCGATCACCGCCGTCGCCGCCAACCGCGACGCGGAAACGACGATCGTCCTCATCGCCGGCGCCTGGTGGCTGGTGTCGCTGGCGATCGGCTTCTACCTGAGCCGGCCCCAGCGCGCCGCCGACGACATCCGCGACGCCCTCGCCCGCGCCAAAACCGCGACCTCCCTGCCCGACCAGAGCCCGGCCCGGATCGCCTTCACCCGCCTCTGGCCGATCGCCCTCACCGCGATCGCGGCCGGCGTGCTCGGCATCTTCTTCCCCGGCGTCGCCGCGGTCGGTGCCGGCTACGCCCTGATCGTCTCTCTCGCCTGGCACACCCGCGAGGCGGCGGTGCTGGGAATCGAGCAGCGCGACGGGGTCAAGTTCTACGTGGTGCCATCGCATCCGCTGAAACCGATCGAGCTGGTGCGGGCGCCCGGACTTCGCAGCGACGAGCTGGGCGCGTATTAACCCTTCAGCAGCTTCTCGAAGCCGGTCCAGCCGCGGGTGTTGGCGACGTCGTCTGCGGTCAGCCAGGCGCGGCGGGCGGTGGCTACCGCGTAGGCCATGTTGTCGAGGGTGTCGACGCCGTGGGCGTCGGTGTTGAGGACGATCTTCACCCCGGCTTCGGCCGCGAGGCGGGCGTGGAGGTCGGAGAGGTCGCGGCGGTTGGGGTTGCCGTTGATCTCGATCATCGTGCCGGTCCGGGCCGCGGCCTCGGCGACCGCCTCGACGTCGATCCCGTAAGGCTCGCGGCGGCCGATCAGCCGCCCGGTGAGGTGGCCGATGCAGTCGACGTTCGGGTTCTCGATCGCACCGAGGACCCGCTCGGTCATCTGCTCCCTGGAGACGTTGAATGAGGTGTGGACGCTGGCGACGACCCAGTCCAGTGCCGCGACCAGGTCGTCGGGGTAGTCGAGCGAGCCGTCGAGCCCGATGTTGATCTCCGAGCCGGAGAGGAGGCGGAAGTCCTTCTTGCCGTAGTCCTCGTTCCAGGCGGCGATCTCCTCGATCCGCTCCCAGAGCCGCTCGGCGGTGACGTGGTCGCCGAAGCCGTGGCTGGCCGAGTGGTCGGTGATCGCCAGGTACTCGTAGCCCCGGTCGATCGCAGCCTCGGCCATCTCCGCGACGCTGTTGCGCCCGTCGGAGAGCGTGGTGTGCGAGTGGAGATCGCCCTTGACGTCGTCGAGCTCGACCAGCTCGGGCAGCTTGTCCTCGCGCGCCGCCTTCAGCTCGCCGCGTCCCTCGCGCAGCTCCGGCTCGATGTAGGCGTAGCCGAGCCGCTCGTAGACCTCGGCCTCGGTCGCGCAGGTCTCTACGTCGCCGCTCTCGGTCTCGGTGATGCCGTGCTCGGAGACCGAGAGGCCGCGGGCGACCGCCTCTTCGCGCAGCTGCACGTTGTGGGCCTGCGAGCCGGTGAAGTGCTGCAGCAGGTTGCCGAAGGCGGCCGGCGGGACGATTCGCAGGTCGACCGAGACGCCGTTCTGGGTCTGGGCGCGGACGCCGTTGGGGCCGGGTTTGCCGGCGGCGGCGATCAGCGGGTGGGAGGCGAGGTGCTCGGCCAGCGCCGCCGGCTCTTCGGCGGTGGCGATCAGGTCGATGTCCTTGCAGGTCTCGGCCCAGCGGCGGACCGAGCCGGCGACCTCGACCTGGTCGGAGGCCGGGTGGTCCCGGAGTGCCGCCGCCAGTTCCTCGGCGATCGGCTTTACCTTCGAGAGCAGCAGGCGGCCGGGCCCCTCTCCGGGCTCGCCGAGGCGCTCGAGCGAGGCGAGGATGTTCTCCTCGGCTTTGGCGCCGAGCCCTTTGACGTCGCGGATCCTTTCCCCCTCGGCCGCGGCTTTGAGGTCCTCCATGGAGGCGATTTCCAGCTCTTCGAAGAGGCGGCGGGCGGTTTTCGGGCCGACGCCGGGGACGCGGGTGACCTCGATCAGGGTCGGCGGGAACTTCGCCTTCAGCTTCACCGCGGCGGGGATCTCGCCGGTCTCGATCAGCGCGTCGATCTTTTCCGCCAGGGTCTTGCCGACCCCCGGGACCTGGGTCGCTTCGCCTCGTCCGGCCAGCTCGGCGACCGAGACGGGGCTCTCGCGGATCGCCTTGGCGGCGGTGCTGTAGGCGAGGACGCGATATTTGACCGCGCCGTCGAGCTCGTAGAGGACCCCCAGTTCTTCCAGCGCGGCGGCGATCTCGGCGTTCGTCACCCGCCAAGGAATACCATTGCCGGGCTGCTGGGTAGGGAGAGCAAACGCCGTTTTCCGAGCTTGGACAGTGGCGCTATACTTTTTGAAGTATTGAGCTGAAGCGAAACTTCGACCGGGAGACCGAACCGTGACTGGCAAATTGACCGACGTGACCGACGCCACCTTCAAAGCTGACGTGCTCGATGCCGACGGCCCTGTGCTCGTCGACTTCTGGGCGCCCTGGTGCGGTCCGTGCCGCGTCGTCCACCCGGTTCTGGAGGAGATCGACGCCGAGCGCGACGACCTCAAGATCGTCTCGATCAACGTCGATGAGAACCAGCAGACGGCGGCCAACTACGAAGTCCTCTCGATCCCGACGATGATCCTCTTCAAGGACGGCGCGATCGCCAAGAAAGTGGTCGGGGCGATGCCGAAGCGCCGCCTCGAGGCCGAGCTGGAGCCGGCACTCGCCTAACTGGGCGAAGCCCTCTCTTCCCTCCCATGCCCTTCGTTCACGTCCACTGGTACGAGGGCCGCTCCGACGAGCAAAAGGCGGAGATCGCCAAACGGATCGAAGCGGCCCTGATAGAGGTGGCCGGCGTGGCGCCGGATCACTGCTGGGTGAAGTTCGACGATTCGAAGAAATCAGACTTCATCATCGGCGAAGCAGCAGACGACTAACGAGTGGTCAATTGAGCACCGTATGGGTGCCGAATTGACCTTTCGCTAGCTCGCCCGGCTGACGCCGATGCTGAGGTCCTTGCCGTCGATGGTCGCGCTGGTGCCGTCGGTGCCTTCGTAGCTGACCGAGGTGGCTAGTACCTCGTTGGCCAGGTAGTCCTGGTGGGCCTTGGCGGCCTCGATCAGGTCTTGGTCGCCGGTCAGGGTGAGGCTGATGCGGTCGGTTATCTCGAGGCCTGCCGCTTTGCGGGCGTTCTGGACGGCGTGGACGATCTCTCGGGCCAGGCCCTCGCGGCGGAGCTCGTCGTCTAGCTCCAGCTGGAGGGCGACGGCGTGGCCGGCCTCGGCCTCGACCTCATAGCCCTCGAGCGGTTCGAGGGCGAGGGTGACGTCGTCGGGGCCGAGGGTGTGGTCGCTGCCGTCGATCGAGATCCCGATCTCGCCGCCTTCGGCGAGGACCGATGCGACGTGGGCGGCGTCGAGCGCCTCGACCGCGGCGGCGACCTGCGGCATCTTCTTGCCGAAGCGCGGGCCGAGGGCGCGGTAGTTGGGCTTGGCCGAGTAGCTGACCAGCTCCGACTCGTCGGTGACGAAGTCGAGATCCTTGACGTTGAGCTCGGCGGTGACCAGGTCGGCGCGGGCTTCGATCGCTGCCCGCTCGGCGTCGTTGGCGACGATCACCGCCCGGCGCAGCGGCTGGCGCACCTTGGCCTTCGCCTGGGCGCGGGCGGCGCGGCCGAGCTCGACGGTGAGGCGGACCGCCTCCATCCCCTGCTCCAACGCCGGGTCGGCCAGCGCCGCGTCGACCTCCGGGAAGTCGCGCAGGTGGACCGAGGACTCAGCCTCGGGACCGGCGAGGTTGCGGTGGATCTCGTCGGCAAGGAAGGGGACGAACGGGGCCAGCATCGCCACCGTCTCCAGCAGGCAGTGGCGCAGGGTCGCGAAGGCGGCGCGGTCGCCGTCCCAGAAGCGACGGCGCGAGAGCCGCACGTACCAGTTGGAGAGCTCCTCGACGTACTCGGCGATCGCCCGGCCGGCGGCGGTGCAGTCGTAGGCGTCCATCCGCTCGCGCACGGTCGCGGCCGTCGCCTGCAGCCGGGAGAGAGCCCAGCGGTCGAGGTCGGTCGCGGTCTTCGGCGTCGCTCCGAAGTCGCCCGCCGAGAGCCCCTCCGCGTTCGCGTAAAGGACCCAGAACGAGTAGGTGTTCCAGAGGGTGAGGAGGAACTGGCGGACCGACTCGCCCACCGTGTCGACACTGAAGCGGTAGCCGGCCCAGGGCTGTTGGGCGGTCAGGTAGTACCAGCGGAAGGCGTCGGCGCCGTGGGCGTCGAGCACGTCCCAGGGGTCGACGACGTTGCCGCGGCTCTTCGACATCTTCTGGCCGTCGGGGTCGAGGATCAGGCCGAGGCAGACGCAGTTCCTGTAGCTGGAGGTGTCGAACAGCAGGGTCGACTCGGCCAGCAGGGTGTAGAACCAGCCGCGGGTCTGGTCCTGGGCCTCGCAGATGTAGTCGGCCGGGAAGCGCTCCTCGAACTCCTCCTTGCCCTCGAACGGGTAGTGGAACTGGGCGAAGGGCATCGCGCCGCTGTCGTACCAGGTGTCGATCACCGAGACGACGCGCCGCATCTCGCCACCGCAATCGGAACAGTCGAGGACGACCTCGTCGATGTAGGGGCGGTGCAGGTCCTCGGGGACCTCGCCCCTGGCGCGCTCGTTCAGCTCGGCGACCGAGCCGGCGCAGAAGCGGCCGTCGCAACTCTCGGCGGTGCATTCCCAGATCGGCAGCGGCGTCCCCCAGTAGCGGTCGCGGGAGAGCGCCCAGTCGACGTTGTTCTCCAGCCATTTGCCGAAGCGGCCGTGCTTGATGTGCTCGGGGTGCCAGCCGATCTCCTCGTTGTTGGCGAGCAGCTGCTCGCGGACCTGCGAGGTGGCGATGTACCAGCTCGACTTGGCGTAGTAGAGGAGCGGCGTGCCGCAGCGCCAGCAGTGCGGATAGGCGTGCTCGTAGACCTGCTCGCGGAAGAGCAGGTCGCGGGACTCGAGGTCGGCGATCAGGGCCTTGGTGACCTCCGGGTCCTTGACGAACTGACCCTCGAAGCCGATAACGCGGCCGTCGAATCTGCCGTCGAGGCCGACTGGGTTGTAGAGGGTGTGAGCGTTGGTGGGGTCGAAGATGCCGTTCTCGGCCGCGACTTTGTAGTCGTCTTCTCCGAAAGCAGGGGCGATGTGAACCAGGCCGGTGCCGTCGTCGGTGGTGACGAAGTCGCCTTCGACTACCGGGAACGCTCCAGGCTCGCGGTCTTGCAGGGCGAAGACCGGACCTTTGTACTTCAGCCCGACGAGGTCGCGGCCGAGATTTTCCCTGACGATCTCGGCGTCCTCTCCCAAGACCTTCTCCACCAGCGCTTTAGCAAGGATCAGGGTCTCGTCCCCCACCCGCACCCAGGCGTAGGTCACATCGGGAGCAAGAGCAACGGCCTCATTGCCTGGAAGGGTCCAGGGCGTCGTCGTCCACACAAGCAGTGAGGCATTTCCTTCGACCAGCGGGAAGCGCACATATATGGACGGGTCCTTGACGTCCTCGTAGCCGAGCGCGACCTCGTGCGAGGAGAGCGCGGTGCCGCAGCGCGGGCAGTAGGGGACGACCTTGTGTCCCTCGTAGAGGCGGTCCTCGTCCCAGAGTTTCTTCAGCGACCACCAGACCGACTCGATGTAGTCGTCCTCGAGGGTGACGTAGGGGTCGTCGAGGTCGATCCAGAAGCCGATCCGCTCGGTCAGCCTGTTCCAGTCCTCGACGTACTCGAAGACCGACTCGCGACAGCGCCGGTTGAACTCGGCGATCCCGAACTCCTCGATCTCCTGCTTGGAGGAGATCCCGAGCTGCTTTTCGACCTCGAGCTCGACCGGCAGGCCGTGGCAGTCCCAGCCCGCCTTGCGAGGCACCCGGTACCCGCACATCGTCTTGTAGCGCGGGTAGACGTCCTTGAAGACGCGAGCGAGGACGTGGTGGGAGCCTGGTTTGCCGTTGGCGGTCGGCGGCCCCTCGTAGAAGCTCCAGACCGGCGCCTCGGCGCGCGCCTCCAGCGAACGGGCGAAGACGTCCTCCTCGCGCCAGCGCTCCAGCACCCGCTCCTCCAGCTCGGGGAAGGACTGCTTGGGGTCGACGGGTTCGAAGCCGGGCATGAAGGTGAGGATTCTAGGAGGGGCGGCGAACTCCGCCCGGCCGCGGGCGGCTCACCAGACGAGGACGAAGTCGTCGGCGTCGCCGGGGTTGACGTAGACCGGCAGCACCAGCCCCGGCTGCATCCGCGAGGCGGCGAAGACGGGCATGATCTCCCGCCGCTTCACCTCGCGCGTCCCCTGCCCCGGCAGGTCGAGGTCGAGTCGCAGGCTCATCAGCGGCATCTCGTTGACTTCGGCGTGGCTGTCGGCGTAGAGGACGGTCGCGGTGCCGCGCAGGCCCTGCCGGACGATCCAGTCCTGATGAGCGGCCTTGCGTTTCTGCCGCCGCGCGTACCAGAGAAGCCCGGCGGCGACCAGAACCCAGATGACGCCGACCGAGGCGAGGATCAGGGCGACTTCTCCCGGCACGCCGGCCAGGATCGGGACGATCGCGAACGCGGCCCCGGCGAGGCCGAAGAAGGCGATCAAGCCGATGCCGACCTTGTTGAGCTGCATCTACTCCTCGCACTCCCGGCGGATCCGGGTGGCGACGTGGGCGGTCGCCTCGCAGAGCGCAGCGAGCCCGCCGGCGCCCGGGTCGTCGCTCTCGATGCTGCCGAGCAGGGCGCCGTAGGCGAGCTCGAAGGAGAAGTCGGCCGGCGGCTCGGTCCCGAGCCAGTCGACGAGGCTGGGCGAGAACAGCTGTCGGAGCCAGTTCGGGTCCTGAAACGGGCTGGTGCTGACCTCGAAGCGCTCGTTCAGCGCCGCGCTCTCCGTCCAGAGCTTCGAGTGGCGCGCCTCGAAGCCGTAGAACTCGTCGTCGCGGGTGCTGCGGCCGCGGCGGATGCAGAACACCCGCGGGGCGAAGGCGGTCGCCGCCGGCACCTCGGTCAGCGCCACCTGGAAGCGGAAGGTCCTGTTGCGGGTGTAGGCGAGCTCGCCGACGACGCCGGAGACGCCCTCCCCGAGCGCCCCGCGCAGCGCCGGCCGCAGGCCCGCGCCCTTGGCCTCGACCAGCAGCGGCGTCAGCTGGCCGGTGTCGAAGCCGGGCAGCTGCTCGAGGCCGCGCTCGGCGGCGAGCTCGGCGTAGGCGGAGTCGACGGACACCGGCGCAGCCTATTCGCCGGCTCCCTCCCGGACTGCGCCCGCGTTAGGGTGGCCGCCATGGACAGATACGACTTGAACGGCAAGGTTGCGCTGGTGACCGGCGCGGCCCGCGGGATCGGCTTCGAGACCGCGCGGCAGATGCACCTGCGCGGCGCCTCGGTGGCGGTGCTCGACCTCGACGCCGACGAGGCGCGCGAAGCGGCGGAGCGGATCGGGCCGCGGGCGATCGGCCTCTCCGGCGACGTCACCGACCAGAGCGCGATGATGAACGCCGTCGCCGAGATCGTCGAACAACTCGGCGGGCTCGACGTCGCCGTCGCCAACGCCGGCATCGCCCAGAAGCAGTTCGCGACCGTGCGCGGGATTTCCGGCGAGGAATGGGAGCGCGTCTTCGAGGTCGACCTGCTCGGCGTCTGGCGCACGGTGCGGGCGGCGCTGCCGCAGATCGTCGAGCGCAAGGGCCAGATGATCGTCGTCTCCTCCGTCTACGCGTTCGCCAACGGCTTCGGCAACACCCCCTACGCGGTCGCCAAGGCCGGGGTCGAGTCGCTCGGCCGGGCGCTGCGGGCGGAGCTGAAACCGCACGGCGCCAGCGCCAGCGTCGCCTACTTCGGCTGGGTCGACACCAAACTGGTGCAGGACGCCTTCTCCCAGGAGGACTCCGAGCGGGTCCGCAAGCTCAGTCCCGAGTGGCTGCTGAAACGGATCACCCCGGCCGAGGCCGGCGCCGGCCTGGTGCGCGGGATCGAAGAACAGGCGCCGCGGATCTTCGCCCCCAAGTGGTGGCGCTACATGTCGGCCTTCCGCGGCCTGGTCAACCCGCTGCTCGACAAACGGATGGAGCGCGAACCGAGATACGCCGAGCTGGTCAAGTACATCGACGGCAAGACCGTCGACGCGGGCAAAGTCCAGGCCGAAGACGCCGCTTAGCCCTAGCGGCTGAGCCGCTCCAGCAAGCAGACCACCGACTCGTAAGGCTCGCCGGTAGCCCGAGTCATCGCGATCTCGCAGGTGCGGTTGCTGGAGAGGTGGGCGTCGAAGTGGCGGCCGGCCAGCTCTTCGGCCTGCGGGCGGGTCGCCGAAGCGGTCAGCTCGGGATGGCTGATCCCGCGATCACCGGCAAAGCCGCAGCAGGTCGCCGAGGGCGGCACGTAGACGTCGTCGGCAAGAGCGTTGGCGAGGACGCGCAGCGGGTGCGTGAGACCGAGGCGGCGGGTCGCGCAGGTCGGGTGGACCGCGGCGGAGTCGACCTTCTCACCAATCTCGAGGTCCGGCAGCAACCGCAGCGCCCAGGCAACCGAATCGACGATCTCCAGCTTCCCAAGCCGCTCCGCGTTCTCCTCCGAGAGCACACCCTCAGCCGGATCGGCAATCGCCCCGGTGCAGGAAGCGGCATCGATCACAACCGGCAACGCCCCCTCCCCGCTCCACTTCCAGAGCTTCTCAACCATCTCGTTGGCCTTGAACGCCTGGGCCTCTGCAAACCCTTTCGAACTCCAAGGCAACCCACAGCAGCTACCGGCAACATCCTCCGGAACCCAAACCGGCGCCCCAGCCCGTGCCGAAACCGTCACCAAAGCGTCAACCACCGATCGAGTGGTCACTTGAGCACCGTATGGGTGTCGAATTGACCTCTCGCTGGGGCCAAAGATGCGGTTGGTGCAGCTCGGTACGTAGACGGCCGTCGCGCCTTGCCGCTCCGTCGATGGCAACGCTGCCTCGGCGGGTCCCGGGAGTGACTGGCCTTTTTTCGTGCGGCGCGCGAGTGGTCCGCCGACGCGCAGCGCGGCGCGGGAGGCTTTCTCGACTGCGCGCCACCGCTTGGCCGTCGCCACCGCTGCCTTTTCAGCCCGCTCCGAATGCTGCGCCACCCGCAGCTCCTTGACCATCCGCCCGGTGTCGATCCCCAGTGGGCAGGCGATCTGGCAGGACCCGTCGGTAGCGCAGGTCTCCAGCGCGTCGTAGTCGTACTCGGCCAGCAGCGCCCGCTGTACCGGCGACCCCTCGGGCTGGCGCGCCATCTCCCGCCGCAGGACGATCCGCTGCCGCGGCGTCGTCGTCAGGTTGCGGCTCGGGCAGACCGGCTCGCAGAAGCCGCACTCGACGCAGGTCGTCGCCCCGCCCCAGTCCTCGATCGCGGGCGTCGTCTTCAGGTCGCGTAGGTGGACGCCGGGGTCGCGGCTGAGCAGGACGTCGGGCGAGAGCACGCCGTCGGGGTCGGCCAGCCGCTTCAGCCGCCACATCAGCTCGGTCGCCTTCTCCCCCCACTCGCGCTCCACATAAGGGGCCATGTTGACCCCGGTCCCGTGCTCGGCCTTGAGCGAGCCGTCGTATTTGTCGACGATCAGCTCGACCAAGCCCCCCATGAACGCCTCGTAGCGGTATAGGTCCTCCTGCTTGGCGAAGTCCGGGGTCAGCATGAAGTGCAGGTTCCCGGCCGAGGCGTGGCCGGCGACCCCGGGGAGGAAGCCGTGCTGGCCGAGCAACGCCTGCAGGTCCTTGGCCCCCTCGGCGATCCGCTCCGGCGGCACGCAGACGTCCTCGACGATCAGCGCCGTCCCCTCCGGCCGCACCCGGCCGATCAGCCCGTGCAGCCCCTCGCGCACCCGCCAGGCCAGCTCGATCGCCTCCGGCTCGCGGGTGAAGTCGAGTGGCCGGATCGTCTCGTGGCTGCCGAGGATCGCTTCGGCACGCAGCACCTGAGCGGCCAGATCGCCCTCGTCGGAGCCGCCGAACTCGACCAGCAGGACCGCTGAGGTGGGCGGCAGCTCTTTCCACTCCTGCGGCGCCCCGACCATGTTCCAGGCGGCGGTGATCAGCGCCGGCGCGACCATCAGCTCGACCGCGGTGGCCCCGGAGGCGACCAGGTCCTGGACCGGCGCGATCGCCTCGTCGATGCCGGGGAAGTGGATCCAGGCGGTGGTGGTAGCCGGCGGCTGCGGCACGGTCTCGAAGACGACCTCGGCGACGAAGGCGAGCGTCCCCTCCGAACCGACCAGCAGGCGGCGGAAGATCTCCAGCGGCTCGTCTGCGTCGAGGAAGGCGCAGAGGCGGTAGCCGGTGGTGTTCTTGATCGCGAACTTGCGGCGGATGCGGTCGGCGAGCTCGGCGTCGGCGCGGATCTCGTCGCGGATCGCCTCCAGGCCGGCGACCAGCTCCGGCTCCTCGGCGGCGAAGCGCTCGGCGGCGCCGGGCGCGCCGGTGTCGATCTTTGTCCCCGAGGGCAGGACGAAGGTCAGCTCGCGCACCGTCGAGTAGGAGTCCTTGGTGACGCCGCAGCGCATCCCGCCCGAGTTGTTGGCGACGACGCCGCCGACCGTGCAGGTGTCGGTGCTGGCCGGGTCGGGGCCGAGCTTGCGGCCGTGGGGGGCGAGGACGCGGTTGGCGTGGCCGAGGATCGTCCCTGGCTTGACCCGCGCCCGGGCGCCGTCCTCCTCGATCGCGACGCCGCCGAAGTGCTTGCGGACGTCGACGAGGATGCCGTCGGTCTGGCCCTGGCCGTTGAGGCTGGTGCCGCCGGCGCGGAAGGTGACGGGGATGCCGCGTTCGCGGCCGAAGCGCAGGACCTCGGCGACGTCGTCGGCGTCGCGGGCCTCGACCACCGCGCGCGGAAAGCGCCGGTAGGGGCTGGCGTCGGAGGCGTAGGCGACGAGGTCGGAGACGCGGTGCAGGACGCGGTCGGCGCCGAGCAGCTGCTCGAGGTCGCGCCGCAGCGGCGCGGCGACGCCGGCCGCGAGCTCGTCGGGGGCGCGGTCGGCGACCGGCTGGCTCGGCGGCGGCGGGACCGGCGGGCGGTTTCGCTGCAGCGGGGCCATCGCTCAGACCATCGGCCTAAAAGAGGGACATCCCGGGGGCGACCGGGACTTCGACCAGCTCCGGGCCCGAGGAGGCGAGCGCGGCGCTCAGCGCGCCCGCGACCTCGTCGCGCCCCGTCGGCCGGTGCGCCTTCACCCCGTAGCCCTCGGCGACCGAGGCGACGTCGAGCTTCGGCAGGTCGAGGCCGGGAGCGCCGTTCACCTGCTCGACGTCGGCGAACCACTTGAGGATCGCGTACTCGGCGTTCTGCAGGACCAGGAAGGTGACCGGCGCCTTGTAGGCGACGGCACTCCAGAAGGCGGTGATCGCGTACTGGGCCGAGCCCTCGCCGAGGACGCAGACGACCGGGCGGTCGGGCTGGGCCAGCTGCACGCCGACCGAGGCGGCGAGGCCGAAGCCGAGGCCGCCGCCGGCGCTGAAGTAGTAGCTGCCCGGCCGCGAGAGGCGCAGCTGGTTGCGCAGCGCCAGGGTGCTGGAGGGGGACTCGAGGACGACGATCGCGTCCTCGGGCATCACCTCGGCCAGGGCGGTGTGGACGGTCGAGGGGTTAAGCGGGTCCTCTGCCGGGATTTCCTGCGGGCCGGGGTTCGGCTCCGGCCCCGGGCGGCTCGACTCCGGCGCCGCCTCGACCAGCGCCGCCAGGGTGAGGCCGACGTCGGCGACGATCGCGTCGCCCATCGGCGCCCGCACCGCCTCGTCGTGGTCGCTGGTGATCGCCACCAGCGCCGCCCCCTCCGGCAGCAGCGGCCCGGGGATGTGAGGGTAGTAGGGGAAGACCGAGCTGCCGACGACGAGGATCAGGTCGTGGCCCTCGAGCGTCTGGCCGACCGGGCCGATCGCCGGCGGCAGGACGCCGCGGAAGTTGGGGTGGTTCTCGGGGAAGCCGAGGCGGTGGCCGCCGGTCGCGGGCGAGGCCCAGACCGGCAGCTTCTGGCGCTCGGCGAGGGCGACGGCGGTCTCCCAGGCGCCGACGGCGTCGACGTCGGGGCCGGCGACGAGGACCGGGTTGGTGGCCGCGTCGAGCCGCGCGGCCAGCGCTCGCACCGCCTCGGGGTCGGCGACCGCCCGACCGCTGACCTTGCGCTCGATCGCCGCCTTGGCGTCGGCCTCGTCCACCTCGGCGTACCAGTCGTCCATGGGTAGGGAGACGAAGACCGGGCCGCGCGGCGCCAGGCCGGCTAGGTGGGCGCCGTGGGCGAGGGCCAGCGGCACGTCCTCGGCTCGCGGCGGCTCGTAGGACCACTTGACCAGCGGGTGCGGCATCCGCGTCGCGTCGCGGTTGGTCAGGTTCGCCTGCAGGGTGATCTGGGCCCGCGCCTGCTGACCCGCGGTGATCAGCAGCGGCGAGTGGTTGGCCTGGGCGTTGAAGATCGCCCCCATCGCGTTGCCGACCCCCGGCGCGGTGTGGAGGTTGACGACGGTGGTCTTGCCGGAAGCCTGCGCGTAGCCGTCGGCCATCCCCACCACGACCGCCTCCTGCAGGCCCAGCACGTAGCGGAAGTCCGCGGGGAAGTCGGCGAGCATCGGCAGCTCGGTCGAGCCCGGGTTGCCGAACATCGTCGTCATCCCATGGGCGCGGAACAGGTCGAAAGTCGCTTCGCGAACGTTGGGCATGGCATCGAACCCTATCCGGACGTGTTCCAACTACTTCATGTTGGTGAGGCCTTTCGAGCAGGATTCAAGCGGCGGACGTCGTACGGCCGATAAGGCAGGGGTGAGCCACCGCCTCCTCGCCAACGCCTGGGTCAAGCTCATCGCCGTCTTCGCCGCCTCCCTCGCCCCGCTCTTCGCGGTGGTCGCCTACGCCGAGGCCGCGGCCCCCGGGCCGCCCCGGGTGCTTTTCGGGCCGGGCAAGATCGTCCCGATCCCGGCCTCGATCCCGCATGCCGAAGGCGACATGATCGACCAGCGGATCATCCCCAATCTGCGCTGGATCGCCCAGCGCTTCCCGATCTACGTCACCGACGGCTACTCCGGCCCGCTGCCCAACGGCGAACACGCCGGCTGCGACGGCTGCCACGTCAAGAACTCCGACCACTACAACGGGCTCGCGGTCGACATCGTCCCGCTCGTGCCGAGCTCCAAATGCGACGCCAACTGGACCGGGATCACGCGCCTCGCCCTCTGGGCCGAGCCGCTCCCGAACGAGCCGCGCCCGCCCTTCCGCTGGGTTGGCTACGACGGCGACGCCGGCCACGGCTGCGGCCATCACCTGCACCTCTCCTGGAACCACGCGATCGCGCCGATGTTCCAGCTCGCCGAATGGGTCGAAGCCTTCCCGGTCGGCGCCGTCGCGGAAACCGAAGCGACGCCGAAACGCAAGCGCAGCGCGAAGCCGAAAGCCCCCGCCGGCCCGCCCGGCGGCATCGCCAGGCAGTCGACGGGCGGCATCTCTGCCCGAGTCGGCGACTAGATGTAGTTCCTAAGCACGTTGTTCATCCGGACCTCCTTGGAGGCTGGCGGTGTCGAAGCCCCAGCAACAAGGAGGAACCGGATGAAGCTCCACGCTAACGCGCCCCTCGGCCCGAAGGGCAGGGCGAT